>Ga0065721_10000450_pt1 | contig 116050 bp, 107 predicted proteins | sample Mesricmetagenome_FD_59108 | JGI IMG/M metagenome (GOLD analysis project Ga0065721, IMG submission 59108) | Mesophilic microbial community from rice straw/compost enrichment Sample: eDNA_1 v2 (version 2) | ecosystem: Engineered > Solid waste > Grass > Composting > Bioreactor | place: USA...
AACCAAGGCTTTCTTTTCTGATATAGTTTTACGTTGCTGTAATGGGGCTACCGACATCCTTGACATTTTTGCCCGCTAAGTTAAAAGCTGGACTTGTTGTTAGAAAGATGGGGTTGGTCGCTGGCTTACTATTATATCATTTATTTTTTCGCTAATTTGGGTGGGCTGTAGCTTTGCACAAAAGCCGATCACCCCTCCTGCCACCAATGGACAAGATTCTCTTTTTAATTACCATTTTAAAATATTAGACTCAGTCGTTAATGCTAATGTAAAGGATACAGTTTACTATTGTTGCACTCAGCAAATTGCATTCATGGAAGAACATACTAAGATAGAGTCGAAATCGGATGGAACTTTGCTAGGAAAATTGAGTTTCAGTAAAAGTGATTGGGAGAAGTGGCATAAGTGGTACAAAGAACACTATCCACAATAAGGATATGATTAATTAAAAGGGCTAGTCAACTTATTTTTATTTTATGACCAGGCAGTCCGCATATCTGTATGCATATTTAACATCCTTTCTGTACGTTGGAGTAGGAACAATATCCGTATTGTCGATGTATCCGGATAATTTATTGTATGGGGAATGGGTAATGTGGGGCCTTCTTATTACCCTGCCAGTAAACTTCATAAGCTGGAGTATACTATATGCAGCTCCATCACAAGCGCTTATGGTATTATTTGTACAGACTGCAATCTTCGCTCTCACTGGCGCGGTGCTATACAGACTGCTTTTTAGAAGATACATTTCAAGTTAGCATAACGTTAAAGTCAAATGGTAACGCCGCGTTTCCGTAGCCAGGAACATCCAGTCACATGAAATCACTATACTATTATCTGTTTATTTTTCTGGGTTCTTTTAACACCGTCCATTCTCAGAAGGAAACAAACCTTACAAACGCAATTATAAAGTACGAAAGTTTTGCAACATCTACTTCAGAGGCATATCCTCGACCTGGAAGGCAACAAGATCGAACTATGGGAGCCTGCCGGTAAACCCTGGCGTTCAGGGATACGTCACAATCCCAATCTTCACAAACTGCCCATACGCGTTCTGCCACCAGATGTTTCCCTGGCGGTCTACCCCATACATAACATTGCTGGAAGCAAAGATCCAGGCAAAGCGGCTGTCTGCAGACCCCTGCTTTTGCCCTACCACCGCCATTTGTCCGTTACTGGCATTGTATCGTAATATCAGGTTGGTATCGGTAACATAATAGGCGTTCGCATCTCCGGTTAGCAGGCATTTGGATACATACGTCACCGTATTACCCGGATTAGCCGGTATCGCCGGCGGACGTCCGGCGCCCGAACCACCACCGGCAGATCCCTCCCGGGCTTTGTACCAGCCTACGGCTATGGCCTCCAGGCGGGCGCTTTTTACCGGGTGCGTACCGGACACGCTGTTTTCAGATGCAATGGTATTCATGGCCAGCTGGGCCTCTGCCAGCGATGCCCCCATTTTGGCCAGTACAAAGCCGGAGAACTCATCTGCTTCCAGCTCTATAGAAGGACGGCTACCCGTGCTCTCCAGCGTATGCCCGTTCAGGTGATGCCCTATTTCATGGGCCAGGATGCTGATGGATGCCCAGCGCGAATTGGTCATGCTGTTCACCTGCCCTATAAAGCTTTGACTGTACAGGATATACCGGGTAGACCCATTGATCACCGCTGCTGCATTGGGCACATTGGCCGCGTTGATCTGGAAATTCTTCTTTAATCCCACCTGCGAAACAATCCTTTCAATAATTTGCTCCGCTTCCTGGCTGGAGCTGAAACCATATACGCTGCTGGTCATCGATTCACCGTAATAACTGCAGGTACCCGATAAATTGATGTTAAGCTGCACCTGGGCATAACTTCCCAGGGATAACAGGCTGATAAATAATACAAATATCGTTCTCATGGATTAGGATTCCCGAAGTTAAACATGACGTCCTCCAGGCGGTACCCCGAAGCGTTTGCTCCGGCAGATCCTGCGCCTGTATAAGTGTTGCCCGCGTCGTAATTGTTAATATGCCGGTTATTCGCCTCCGTCACTGCCAGGGTAGCGGGATCGGTGTACAGGGAATACTGGTAGGTATTGGAACCGTTCTTCAACACCCGGATCCTGTCGTATATTGTGATCACTTTTGAGAGGCGGATCTTTGAACCATTGTCAGACAACATATAACCTGCACTGGTATAGCGCTGTACCTGGTAAGGATCATTCAGTGTTGCGCTGTTCTTCGGCAGCAGGAAATACGTGTACAAAGAGATCTCAATATTGTAATCTCCCGGGAACAGCGTTACCTGCGATGTGGTCCAGGTATTGTTGGCAGACGCCTGTAAAGGGGCCTGTACCGCCTGCACACGGAGATTGATATTGGCCATTTCCATCTTAAACTCCGGACCCGGCGGCAATAAAGTAAATGACAGTCCTACCTTGCCGCTGAGCGGGATAGCCGCCCGGATCGCATCCGCCAGCGCCCTGTCGTCTATGTTCTCCAGCAGGTATTGCCCATCTTCACCATGCCGGTTCTTCAGGTTGGGATTGGCCCCATGCTTTACCAGCAGCTTCGCCAGCGAGTAATAGCGTTTCTTCAGCGTGTAGTTTAATAAAGGCTCCATATCCTGACCGGTAACCTGGTTCGGACTAGCCCCCAGCAGCAGGCAATAGCGGGCATTCTGCAGGTTATTACCGGTCACCATCCGCACCAGCGTATTATCTATGATAAAAGGCGTGGGACGTGTAGTGCCAAACAGCGCGTTCATCTGCTGATCCCGCGCTCCCTGCAGCACATTAGCCAGCATGGGGAAATTATCGATCGCCGTCTGGTAGGTATACCGGGATGTCCTGATCACATGCTGCGAATAAAAATCATTCGACGTAGTGGTATAGGTGGATTGTATGGAGGCAATATAAGTGTAGGAACCGCTGGCAGAACTTTCGGCAAAAGATATACCGGAAGACAGGAAACCCAGGATGTCGTCCTTCGCCAGGCTGCTCAACGCATCCAGGATGTTGATCTGTGCCGTATGATCATCAGCTCTTACCGCATCAATATATTCCTTTGACAATTTCCCCAGGGTGGGGTTATTATGCTGGTTGGCCTGCGTGATCAATTTCTCATGCTGGGCGATCAGCTTCTCCTTGGAGATCTCCTGCTTACCCATAATATCGTCCAGGAATTTCAAAGTGCTTTCATCCGGATCGCGCAACACCACTTCCAGTTTGGTATCATACTTGGAACTCGCACTGGTGTTGATCCTTTCTTTTTCGATGGTTTTCACATAGGTGCTTCTGAAATCCATCCACAGTATTTTAGTTCCGCTTTTCTTAACCCGCCGTATCACCTCCTTGAAAACATCCACCTTGATGTGGGTCAGCGCCGTCTGCGAAAGGTTTAAGGTAGCGCCGCTGAAGGTCTGGTAAGGAAACTCATACTCCAGCTGTATCTTAAAGTCGGCGTTCTGGATATTGCCGTAAATATCATCATCCGGCTCAATCCTGAACTCACCGGTGTATTCTCCATCCACATAGGTATTTGCAGGGATCTCCACACTTTGCTTTACTTCGCCGTTCACGATCAGCACAGCCTTCAGGTTGTTGATCTTCGGGATTATCAGCTGGTACTGACGGATGCTGTTCAGGGTAAAACCACTTCTGACAAAGCCGCCGGACTGCAAGCTGTTGTACACATCATCTTTAAAGCTGGCCGGCAGTTTAGCCGTGTTACCCATTACCAGGAATTTCAGCAGGATCTGTCCGTCGGGTTTCACTACCAGCAAATTGGAAGTATTGACGCTGGCGCCGCCAAACTCGCCTACAAAGGAAGGGCCGTATAGCCGTGGCAGTACATTTATTCTTCTGTCGGTAGTAGCTGCGGGAGCGTATTCAATCCAGCCTTCAAAGCCGTGTACTTTGAACCAGGGGTATTCTGCAGCCTGTGCTTTCCCGAAAAATGCTCCCAGCCATGTAATGATCAATAGGGTAGTCAGATAGATTTTGGTCATGCGCTTTGTTTATTGTCCCGTAATGTGCATTCAAATGAATATAGGGGCTCACGGGCAAGTTAAGACAGTTTCAGGCGGCAGCAATTGCACTTTTGTGTTAAAAAAAGCCTGCTTCCGGTGGTGCTTACTGAAAGCAATTGCGGGATCTTCAGAAAAATGCAGGAAGGTTTCGTCTACAACGTGATAGTGTTTTTCCGGCAGGTCTGCTACCTGCTTATCATTACTACATGCGGCCAGCCTGGAGATCAGGTCTGTATAATTGGCAATAGGCATGTGTTGGGGGTTGATGAATATCAGATACTTACCTGTATCCCTTCTCCCTGCGGAAAAGTAGCTACGTACTCATATTTCTCTTTTAAAGCGGGCAGATCCCAGCAACGGTTATACGCAGTTTTATAGTTGAAGATCAGTTCTGTGCCAGGGCCCTGCAGCCTTATCACCCTGGCTACCGTTACCTGTGAGGGATGTTTGTAGATGGAACCGTTGGTAGAGATCACAAATCGTTTACAATCCAGTTTGGCAATCAGCTCCGGACTGGTATTATGCGCGCTGGCATGGTGCGAAAGCTTTACCAGGTCTACCGGCGCCTTGCCTTCGTATAGTTTGTTCAGTGAGCGTAATATCACACCCGGAAAGGAGTCTCCGGCAAACAGTACCGACTTCCCGCCATAGCTGGCTAAAAAAGCGATGCTGCTGCCGTTGGCGGCCGCCTCGTCTTCATGGAACACCTCTTCGAACAGGGCATCCACATCCGGTTCGTCGGCGCCAAAGGGCTCAATGCCATCGTCCTGCGGTTCCTGCAAACCAAAGCCGGGAACCAGGTTGGCCTTCTCCACTTCCTTTTCCCATTTGTTGCGCAGTTCTGCCAGGTTCTCCGCGGTAGGGCTCAACAGGCAGATCCGCATGCCGCCATCCAGCGTGATCTCCGGCAAAGAAGCGCCATCCCGCACCATCACTGCCTTTCCATCAAATACGGTATTCCAGGGCAGGCGATGTTTAAGAATGGCAGCCGTCAGTCTTTCGCCCTGTACGGCGCCGAAGGGCTCTACAGGATCATTGTCCGGAAGGTGGTGCCAGCCGTTGAACCAGATGCTGCCCACGCTGAAATCCAGTGTGTCTTCTTCCAGCAGGCTTAAGATGCCTTCCAGATGGTCGCGGTCAATATGGGTTACTACGATCAGTTCAAAATGCTTGTCACCCGGCACTGCATCCAGCAGTTCGCGGATATGTTTTCTGGTTCCGCTGGTGCCGCCGTCGATCAGGATCCTTTTGGTATTGCCTGCTTCACCGTATTCAATCCAGATGGAATCACCATATTTTGCGGGCAGAAAGTTGACCTGGAATATCATGGGGTATGCGTTTACGTTATTTTCTTCACCGGCCTGTTTCCTGTAATGCCTTCCTTTTTAGTGCCCCCGGGCTGGTCGGGATAAGCGCCGGTAAACGTGGTGGTTTCCTGGCTCATGTCTGCATAAGCCATGTATTGTTTCACGCGGCTGAGCGCTGCTTCCACCGGTTGATCATCCCGCTTGAATTCAAACGACAGCATTGTCAGTCCATCATACAGCAACCGCAGTCCTTCGCTGTAGATAGGGATGCCCCTGTTCACGGCATCGATCAGGCGTTGCCGGATAGTCTTGATATTGATGTTTGCACCTCCTTCCTGGATCAGCTGCCAGGCATGGATGATAGCGCCATCGGGCATCCAGTTAAACCAGTTGGCCAGGTTATTGGCCCAGTCGTGCATTTTCTGCAACTCGCCCGTTTTCAGCAGGAAATAGCCGCCGATGGCCGCCGCCGCAGGGTCCTGCATTTTGCTGTATAGCAGCCCTTCCGCATCCTTTACCGAAGAAAGGGTTTTGGCCCTGGCCATATCGCCAGACATGATCAGCGAGAGCAATACCTGCGCTTTCTCATTGCGGGTGCTGATGGAAATATCCAGCCCGGGCACCACGTTTTCCGGACCTTCTGCAATCTTTATCATGCAGGCCAGCTCGGAAGGAGGGAGGCACACAAAAACAGATGCTTTACCCGGCACTTCCACTTCCAGCAGCTGCATTTCCCGGGCCACATAAAAGTGGTAAGTCTCCCCGTATTCATCTATAAATGCATTGTTGATGGGTATATCCTGGATAACCGTCCATACGTCATTCATCAGTTGCCAGCGGTAGCCGTTGATGTGGTTGAGGAACCTGGCGGATTCTTTATTGCCGCCGCCTCTGAACGCAATACTCTCCGGACTGTTACCCGCACTGGCTTTGGTAAGGTAGGCCCATTCCTGCGATTCCCGCGGACTGAACTGCCCGATATCGAAACCCAGGGTGCTGGCCTGTCCTTCCTGTATCTGCACCACCTGTTCCAGGTGTTTGCCGGAGGCCAGGTGCAGGCGTACCATGTATACACCGGGCGGCAGGTCCTGTTGCCAGGTGCGGTTATTCAGCCAGGCAGACTGCTGCACGCGCAAATCGGTACCCATGATCTGCAGGTGTTTGGGGATGATGGCCGATTCGGGCGTGTGGGAGTCTATCACTACCTGCAACTGGCCCTGCCTTTGTATGGGTGCGGAAGTGTTCATTACATGCAGTTTAATACCTGGTTAACGGATGGGGGCATTACCTGGCGGAAGATGGCGTTCGACTTATACTCTCCGCCGCTGAAGCTGGCTTCTATCTTGTACAGCCCTGCCTTGATCCTGGTTTCCCAGGGCGCGCCCTGCGGGGGCCGCCGTTCGCCCTGGTTGGTATTGGGGTCCAGGCAGGACAGCTCCGCATAGGCCAGTGCATCGTCTGGTGTACAGCTTACTTTCAGCGGCACCATGGGTGGTTTGCTGAAACGGATGATGTCTGTAGTATCGCTGGTGGTGCTGATACATCTTTGCGGGTAGCCTTCTCCCGGCGCTTCCAGCTGCAGGAAACTGTTCATCTTATAAGACAGGGTACCGGTGGCAATCCGCCATTCGCCGATATCGTTATTGCTGGCGTTTCCTTTCAGAGCGCCTATCAGGGCTTTGGTATAGAAGGACACTTCGTTCTTTTTGCCGTAGGCGCTTTCATTGGCCGCCGCTGCTTTCTGGGTGAGGTTAAAGGCGCAATCCTTTGCCAGCAGGCTGGGCGGCTCAATGGGATTGGCCGGCAGGTCTGTCTTCAGCATATCGGAGGTAAGCTGTCTGCAGGCGTCTACAAAAAAGAGCTGCGTACGCGCTTTGCAGGAAAAGAAGGCGCGCCGCGTCATATCGAAAGCGAAGGATCCTTTCCAGGGATTGTCCGGCCGCTGGCCAAAATCTTCTGCCAGCAGGTAATGTTCTCCTTTATCCAGTCCGTGTCCGCAGAAGAAAAAGATGGCCACGTTTTCAGGATCACTGTTGCATAACTTTTTCCAGTCCAGGTAAGCGTTTTCTATATTGGCGATGGTGGCCGGTTCCAGTGCCTTCCCCGCAAACAGGTTGCCGGCAGAAGGGTCTGGAGACACCAGTACATTGATACTGCCCAGGGGCTTGATCCAGGCGCCTTCCTGGTGCAGCGCTATGGCCATGTTGTAGAAGGCTTCCGCAGATACCGGTGGCGAGCTCAGTTGGCCCAGCAGCTGCGCACCGTCGAATGTCTGCGGAACAGCGTTGGCGCCGCCATTCAGGAAAGGGTAGCCGCCTACGCCAATGATCAGGATGTGCGTCTGGGGGACCGGTTGTATTTGATCAAAATACAATGCCATATGGGTAGTTTATAGTGTGGTGATGTGGAAAGGCAGGGAACATGACCTGGGGTATTGTTTGGTGGGATAAAGATAAGGATATTCCGGATTGGAAAAGCCGGTGATGGTTAATTCGGGTAGGTAACGGAAGTTAAATGACACTAAGAAATTTATTCTTTGGGGGATCAAATACCCTGCAATTTATTAAAAGAGGCAGGCTGGTTATCCTGCCGGATGGAGAAACGGCAGATCGCCATTGCTTGCTGTAAAATGTTTGGCAACGTTTTGCGCATCCGGCGGAGCGGTTAAATATAACAGCAAGAGAAGGAAGGCCACGGATTAAAATTCAGCCACAGCGATGATATTATGCGTCCGGAAACGGACACCCCTGTTCAGCGCCGGACAGCCTCTGCGTGCTGAACATACGCTTATTCAGCCATGACACGTTATCGTCATAGCTGGCAACATTCTTGCTGCCCCTCCACCATGCTACGCAACTATTTTTAAGATCGCCCTGCGTAACCTGCAACGCAGAAAAGCATATACGCTGATCAACGTCCTCGGTCTTGCCCTGGGCTTTGCTTCCGCTATCCTGATCTTCAGTTTTGTAAAATACCATCTCAGCTTCGATACCTTCCATACAAAGAAAGACCGCATCTACCGCATTGTCACGGAAGATCATATGGAAAAGGTCTTCTACTATCCCGGTACCCCGCCGCCGGTTGGGAAAGCCTTCCGTAACGACTATGCCTTTGCAGAAATAGTGTCCAGGGTTTATGTAATGGACTGGCAGCAGGTATCCCTTCCTTTTTCCGCCGGCAACCAGCGGTTCCTGGAGGAGCGGGGAGTGGCATTCGCAGAACCGGGTTTCTTTGATATACTCGATTTCCCATTGATAAAGGGAGACAGGAAAAATATCCTCAGCGCACCCAATACCGCCCTAATCACCGAACGGCTGGCAAAGAAGTATTTCGGAACAGCAGAACCCCTGGGAAAGATCATCCGTGTTAATAACAACCAGGATTTCCGCATCACCGGTATCCTGGCCGACCTGCCCGCGAATACAGACCGCAGGCAGGAGATCTACCTTCCCTTCAGCAGCCTGAAAGACTATAACCGCTGGGCAGCCGGCGATCATGGCTGGGGCGGTGTAGCTTCCGATTTCCAGTGTTTCGTGCTGCTTAAACCAGGTGTCTCACCCGCTGCTGTTAACGCGGTGTTCCCGGGCTTTCTCGTCGCAAATACTATGAAGGCGACTATCAGCTGGAGTGGCAGTTCAAACTGCAGCCGCTGTCTGATATCCATTTCAATCCTGCATTTGATGGCAGGATGTCCAGGAAAAATTTATGGGCTTTATCCTTTATCGGTGTTATCCTGATCATCACGGCCGCTGTAAATTTCATTAACCTGGCTACGGCGCAGGCGCTGAACCGCGCCAGGGAGGTGGGCATCCGCAAAACACTGGGCAGCCATCGCCAGCAGCTGTTCTGGCAGTTCATTGCCGAAACGGCGCTGATCAATGTAGTGGCCCTGCTGCTGGCCTTTGTATTGATCCCGCTGGCGCTTCCTTACCTGGGCGTATTGTTCGATATTCCCATCAGCATCCGCTTCTTCCGGGACGGGTACCTGTTGCTGTTCCTGCCACTGCTGCTGGTATTGGTGATCTTCCTCTCCGGCGCTTACCCCGGACTTGTCATCGCCGGTTTCCAGCCCGTACGGGCGCTGAAAGGGGCATTAACGCAGCAGCATGTAGGCGGCTTTTCCCTGAGAAGAGGGCTGGTCATTACCCAGTTCGTGATCTCGCAGCTGCTTATCATCGGCACCCTGGTGATCGTTTACCAGATGCGGTATGTTAGCCAGGCCAACATGGGCTTCCGGCAGGACGCCATCGTGCTGTTGCCGCTTCCCTCCTCAGAGAAATCACAGATAAGCACCCTGCGCTCGGAACTTTCCAGGCTGCCGGGGGTGGAAAGCCTCACCTTCTGCAACCAGCCGCCCATAGGCGAGGGCGGCGGCCGCGAAATCGTATACGATACACGCACCCGGAGGGAGAATTACGATGTGGTGTTGAAAATGGCCGATGAGCATTACCTTTCCACCTTCGGTGTACCGCTGCTGGCGGGCCGTAATTTGTACCCTTCTGATACCATCCGGGAGTTCCTGGTGAACGAGACGCTGGTTAAAAAACTCGGACTAAACAATATTGAAGAAGTGCTTGGCAAGAAAGCCATGATCAACGATGTGAACGGCCACATTGTAGGGGTGATCAAAGATTTTCACAATGCGTCATTGCACAGTCCCATCCGTCCATTGTCCATCTCCACAGAGATCAGGGCTTACCATCACTGTGCGGTGAAGGTTAATACAGCGGCGCTGCAGCGCACCCTGGCAGCGGTACAAAGAAGCTGGGAACAAATGTTCCCGGATAATATTTTCAGTGCTGAATTCCTGGATCAGCGCATTGCCGGCTCCTATAAAATGGATCAGCGCATCCGGCAGGTGATCCAGACCTTTACCATCGTAGTCATTTTTATTGCCTGCCTGGGTTTATATGGCCTGGTATCGTTTATGGCTGCCCGTAAGACAAAGGAAGTGGGTGTTCGCAAAGTATTAGGCGCCAGTGTGCAGAGCATCCTCTGGCTGTTCGGTAAAGAGTTCATCCGCCTGCTGCTGGTGGCTTTTGTGATTGCCGCCCCGCTGGCCTGGTGGGTGATGAACAAGTGGCTGGAAACCTTTGCCTACCGTATTAGTCCGGGTGCGGGTATTTTTCTCCTGGCTATAGCTATTACATTGCTCATTGCCTGCCTGACGGTGGGATATAGTACGGTCAAAGCAGCGTTGATGAATCCTGTGAGGTCGCTCAGGTCGGAATAACTATTTTTCTATTTTCCATTTACCGGCCATCATAGCGTTGGTTTTGTCCAGCAGATCGCTTGTTTTATAGCTGAGGAATGCGGATAACGCCTTTAAACGGGCTGCCCGTTTTACGTTGGCTACCGTTCTTGGGTTTCTATCTTTGTGCGCCTGTTCGGCTTGACTTCTGATTGCTGCAAGCGCTTCCGGTCCCTGACCCGGGTTTTCAAATTCTGCCTTGTTCACCTTCGTTGTACCGATTGCTTTGGCTTCTTCATTGATAAAGTTGTCGTACGACGTGTCTCCATGACCTTCGGCTATATGTTCTCCATGCTCCTGGTCATTTGTAAGCCCCATTGCAGCCGCATATTGTCCTTTTGACAGTTCAAAGGCATCTTCTCTTCCGGGGCGAGGTATGCCGCCGAAAGCCTCATAAGCGCCCATTGCCGACAAGGCGGCCGTCTGCACTTCCACTATTTCGATTCCCATTCCACTTGTAAACCTTGCAAACTCATTCATCAGCACGGTTCCCAGTCCCAGTCCTTCCGGCTGCGCTTCAAAATGTCTCAGATCAATGGCGCCGTTTGCTACAACAAATTCTATATTCCCGCTGATCCTGGGGTTCTCACTGCTGATTTCGAGATTATTTCCCCGCTTGACAATAGAGAAGGCGATTTCAGGCCTTGTTGCTGAAGTGTACATTTCTCCACCGGTTCTATAAGCGGCCGTTCTTATTTCAAGCTGTTCGTGGCTGATCAGGTTTTCAAGGTCGGGCAGCACGCCGCGTATACCCGCTACCCTTTGGGTGGTATCTCCTACATGCCCGGCTTTCCATACGGCGATCAGTGACTGCATCTCATGGAGCAGATCCCAGCGGTTTTGCAAGGCACNGGTGGGCAGGATTTTATAATCATTTATCGCCCCCTTTATCTTTTTCCAGGTGCTGAAAAAGCCGGGTTCGTGCTGCAGTATAGTAGCTATTTTGGGCGATCTTGCCCAGTCCTGCGGGGTTCTTTGTACTACGGGAGTTGCGGTAGTGCTGTTATGCTGAAGTTGGACAGGCACCGCGGGCATGGATCTGCCGCCTGTGGCTGTGGTGTGCGCAGCGGCGCGGGAGGAGGTGCCGGTCTTTGGTTGTGCTTCATGGATCATAGAGGGATAGTTGTGGGATAAATATAGTGAAATTGCGGGAAATGACTTTTAACCATCACAGCACCACCAGGTTATTCTTCACCGCATACAACACCAAACCCACGCGGGTAGATACATTCAGTTTTTTAAACACTGCTTCCCGGTAACCGTCTACCGTACGTTCGCTCACAAACATCTCTTTAGCTATTTCCTGGTAACTTTTTTCACTGCAGGCCTTGCGGATAAAATCCATTTCCCTGGCCGACAGCTTCACAAATGTATTCAGTTGTGAATTTTCATTCACCAGCTGTGTGATGTTCCGCATCACGGTGCGCGTTACCTGGTCATTAAAGAAGAAGCCGCGGGAGAATACCTCGTCAAATGCCAGCTTCAGCTCTTCCGGTTCGGCATCCTTCAGCACATATCCCTTTGCGCCCTGCCGGATCATTTTGATGATGGCGATCTCCGATTCCATGGTGCTGAGCGCCAGTACATGGATTTCGGGGTGATGCCTTTGCAGCCATTCGGCTGTTTCATAACCATCCATACCCGGCATGGAGATATCCAGGAGGATGATATCCGGATGGCGTTGATATTTCAGGCGTTCAATCATTTCCCGTCCGTCGGCAGCTTCGAAGAGTACCTCATAGCGGGGAAAGAGGTTGATCAATGCGCTCAATCCCTTGCGGAACATGGTATGATCATCAACAATGGCGATATATCGTGTATCAGGCATACGGTACATTTATCTTAATGGACGTTCCTTCTTCCGGCTGGCTGATGATGGTGGCGGCGCCTCCCATCAGGCGTGCCCTGTTGAGGATATTCTGCAGGCCGAGGCCCTCTTTATTTGTCAGTGCAGTTGCAACATTGAAGCCCTTTCCGTTATCGTGTATGTTAATCTGCAGCTGCTCCGGAAGGTATAGCATATCAATCTGCACCCGGGTAGCGGCAGCATGTTTCAGGATGTTCAGGCTCCTGGCAATATTGCGCAGGGCAGTGAAGGCGGTGCCGATGGTGTCTTTTATTGCGTGCAGTTCTTCCTGCCCCCAGGTGGCCTGTTGTTCCATGATGTTCAGCTGTACTTTTGCGTAGCTGAGCAGCTGTCCTACGTTGTCGTGGATTTCCTGGCTCACGGCGTTGAGGGTTGCCTCCTGGATTTCGAGCCTGGACTGGAGCAGCTGTTTTTCAAAGGCGTCCTGTATCTGTTGTTTTTCCCTGGCCATCTGCAGTTTTTTGTTGTTGTAAGACCATATCATTACCAGGAAGAGAATGCCGATGAACAGCAATACAATGGTAATGGCTATGATGATAACAACGATCTGGCTTTGGGGATCCTGCATAAAATAAAGGCGTAACTATAACCCAGGTATAATATAAAATTGGGGAGGGGCATGATGGCCTTGTACAGGCTTTTACCTCCTAACATCACTTTGTGGTCCTGCATATATTGCTGCAGCCCGAGTATTACCAGCGTGATCAGCGCAAAGAGCAGCAGGCCGGCGTTGACCCAGAAATAGGGGTCCTGCCACAGGTTTGGTCGTATGTCTTCCCGCAATGCCAGTCGTAATAGTATAAAGCAGGAGAGCACGATGGTAAGAATCTGTATCAATATTAAAGAAAAAGTATTGAATACAAAAGGACCCTGTAAAAACAGGTAATTGAGCAGTATCACCAGCATGCAAAGGAAGGCGATACCCCGGAAGGTGAGCCGCTCATTAGACCGCATACGGAGCATTTGTCCCATGAGGTAAAGCCGGAAGGGTGTTTCCAGTAACAGGTTCAGGTTATAGATGGCATGGTTGGATAACCACGGTATATAGCCAAGCGCACGGTAGTTGGCGCCGGTTACCTCTATGAGGTTCACGATCACCAGCATGGGCAGAAAAGCGGATAATTTATATTTACAGAGCCCCTCGTAGCACAGGATGGCTACGAGGAGACTCAGGAATTGGGTGTATTGGTACAGGTGTATATGCATAGGGTCAGGGTTCTAATCCTCCGAGGTTGTAGGCTTTACCATCGCCCAGCAGCTGAAAGGCTTTTGAAATGTCTTTGAAATAGGGCATAATGAACAGGGATATCCTTTTTAATTTTGCTGCCCTGGCAGCTGGATCATTAGGAAAGTATTCCAGCAGGAATCGCTCTGTATACATTCCGCAGGCTATTTTGAAGTTAATACCGGGGGCCTGCCTAAATTCTTTCAGGATCCATTCTTTTAACTTGAAGCCATCAAATTTTACGAAATAGGTGATATCCTGCCTTTCATCCACGCAGACAGGCAGGTCAAAGGGTATTGACTTCTCGATAATGCCGCGTTTGGCCATTTCAGCATTGTAATAACCAATACATTCCATGGCATCTGAAAACGCTACCTCCTGGCCGCCATCGTCACCATCCTGGAACATACTGGCATAAGCCTGTTCCCGTTCATACATCTGCATAAGTGATTCTACACCCATGTAAAGTTGCTGTTTCTGGGCATTAGTTAATGTAAGTGATGAAGAAATTTTAAGATTTGCAGTGTTGTTGTTTTCCATGACATTTGATTTTGAGGTTAAAAATTAATGATGGGATTAAGGTAAGGAAGCGCTTTATTGCGGACAACTATAGCATTGACAGGCCGGGAATTAATTGTTTGATATTCACGATATATGAAAATAAATATAAGGATAATAAACGGGGAAATCATCACCGCTTCCCTAAAAAACCCCCCTCTTTAATCCGGGATTTCCCTCCTTTTAGCCCTATGCCGTCTGCATTAGTTTTGTAAAACAAAATCATTCGTATCATGAGTATCCGCTTCCGGGAATTACAGACGTACCGGGAAGATCTGACAACGGGTCCGGCGCTCACGACGAATTTAAGAAAGATCCCGGAAAAGTGAGCGTGGTATTTGAATGTCAACAGTGAATCCAATTTGCCACAACTAAAGACCCCCATATAGGCCATAACCTGATGGCTTAAGCGCAGCTTTGCATGTCCTTTTAAATACTACTATAATGAAAAAAGTTGTTTCTTCTGTTAAGCTTCTTTGCACTGTCCGCTGTGTCATATTCTCAACGAGCCCTTACGGCGTCAGATACTGCGCTGCTTGAAAGCTTATATCAAAACATGAGGGCTTATGAAAGTCAATTTTATTGCGGAGAGAAAGATTCCATAACTGGTAACAACGTGAAGGCAAGAGTGGTGGGTGATCCTGCCTTTGATAGTTTATACAACCTGGCAAGCTCGAGAATATTAACGAGCTCGCAGGATCTCATCAGAAATGGTAAGGCTGCTGCACTTGATTTCAACGAGTCTCTTAAAAGACTTACGATTAATTATACATGGAAGGAGAATGGAACATCCCGGATGTGGAATGCCGGTTTCATCGCTGAAGAAAGTAGTAAGAAACTATTTGAGTTATTTGGTAAAAAAGGGTGGAAGGAAGGCTTTAGCTTTAATTTTGGCGTAGCTGTTCCGATATGTGCCAGAACTATCCTGTTTTTATCTAAGGATTGTGATACGTTAAGGGAATTGCGAAGTAAACAATACCTGGTATTACTTCGTAATTACGCTAAAGTATTGGCTACTGACAGATGTCAGATTGACGACATAAGAAAAAGAATACAGGCACTCCATAACTTCAACCTTAATATGCTGCTTTCTAATACCTCTACATATAAAGCTACGCCTGAAACGGTAACGGATGCCGAGTTAAAGTTGCTTGCATCGTGGGATATGCTTAGAAGTGCCAATACTGACAGCCTGACCCTGCTTAATATCTATAGAAAAGAGATCGCCGATTTTGAGGTGACAATGTTCGACAAAGCCGGCTATAGGCTTCATTGGTTTAATTTCAACGTGTCAGGGGGGCTGAAACGGTTTACAATTTATGATACTGCCGTTGTAAGGCTGGCTTCAATTGATAAGAAGAACCTTCCACGATTTACGGTTACGGGCAGTTACAGTTTATTCCAGGAGGCTGCCAGAAATGACATCTTTTACTTTTCTTTTGAGACGGTTGTAGGAAATACCAACTACCTCGAAGAAATACAGCCTTTGGAAATTATGCAGCTCAAGTCCGGTTCTGCTCCCGACATTGTAAAGGAGGATTATGAAGCTTTAGTCGTGAAAGACTATGATAAGCTAAAGAAAGGGTACGCCTTCATCGCTCCTGGTTTCGTCATCAACTATTTTCCGGGAGCCATCGGGAAATTCAAACGATTTCTTGGTATTGAGATAGGAGGAAGCACCCGGTACAAAGTATTTGTTCCGGATGGTGTAAATGCCCGTAATGTTTTCAGTTGCAGAGGCGGATTACTATTTACTTTTGAACGGGATAAAGTTGCTAAAACAACTTTCGGTGTTATTGCTTCCCTGACAGATATACCGTTTAAGGATGTTACCGTAAAAGACAGATTCGGGGTGAATATAAGAATAGGGGTGCCTTTTAATTATTAACTGCAAGCGGTGATGCACAGGATGCGCATTAACAATTTTCTCAACGCTGAATGGGTACTGGATTATACAATGCCGGGAGTGTATTAATTATCAGCTGTCTGTGTAAAAAATTTAAACGGGTAGTCCTCAATAACCTTACCATTCGGTGTGGTCATCGTTATAGTGCAGCAGCATATTATAAGATATATAACTTACGTACGTATGCTCATTTGCGGCTTGCTTGTCTGTTAAAGCTGATTTATTTGACTGAACAACTGTTCTGAGTTTATGATCTGCGGCAAGGTTTAACTTGTCCAGTAAATCCTCTGCTTGTCTGAAGTTCTCCAGACCTTTTTCTTTTTCATTGTTGTTTGCCAGCAATATGCCATAGTTATTATATGCTGTTGCAAGGTCAAATAATATTCTTTCGTCTGTGTACTTTATGTTAATATTAACCAGCAAACTAATAAGCTCATTATATAGCACAATTGGCGTAACATCTTGTTGCTGCAGCTGTTCCGATGCCGTCATTATGTTGAGCATGTTTCCCAGGACAGATGTCAGGCAGACCTCTCTCCAGTATGTAGCTGTATCGCCTGACCGGCTAAGTAAGCTGTAGGCTTCCCGGATACATAAAAAAGCACTATCAAAATTTTGAATGTCCTTGAACATTAGTGATAGGTTATTTAATGCTGTAGCCTTCTCCAATATGTATTGTTCAGATTTCTTATCAGTCATCTGATCCAGCAGCAAAACTGCTTCTTTTTGTAACATCAGTGTGCTGTCCGTCAGTATGTCTCCATCCCTGGCGTATCTGGCATGTGCTGATTTTCTAAGTGCTATACTTACTTTTCGATAGTAATCTCCTCCATCAACCGCTATTCCGATCCTNNAAATGGAACAGGCATCGTCATAGTCGCTGATTGCTTCAGGCCATTTCTTTAAATCCGCATACATGTCACCCGTCTCCATCAAAATGTTAGCATAAATTGTGAAATATAAGGCAGCCATTGTGTCCTTGCCCTGTTCCATATACATATAAGTCGGCGCTATGAAGCGTATTGATTGCTTCTGCAAATTTATTCTGCCGGGCATAGGAATGTCCCAGGGAGTAAAGTACGGACTCAAGCCCTGGCTCATATTCCTTTCCGGATTTTCGCATTAATGATTCAAAGGCCAATTTTGAATGCTGGTAGTAAATGATGGCGCTGTCCAGATCTCCCTTTATGGCATAAACATGTCCTATCTCGCAAAAAGCCTCGGCACATACCCGTGTGAAGCCAAGCGTATCGGTGATTAACTTAGTTGGCTCTTCATATTTTCGTTCTGGCCTGCCGGCTATTTTGTCCTGCATACCTGCGGTTTGGGGCAAACCCGTCAGGGAAGAAATCACCTTCACTAGTTTATCATTGCTAAGTGCATATTGAGATACCAGCAGATAGTAAATCTTTAATTTTTCCAGTTCATCGCTTAAAAGTGACGCCAGAAGTAACAGATTTTGTTCATTACGATAAGCCATTACAGACTTTTTCGCATAGTGCAAAGCCAGGCTGTCTTCGTAGTTTGTTTTAGAATAACGGCCCAGCATTTCATAATTCACAGCAATAGTTTTAAGTTCTTCATCAATCTTACTCAATTCATTTTCTTTACGCCGTCTTTCTGATAATAATACAGCTAACTTGTGCTCCATCTCTTTTTCCTCTCTTATGATGACGGCGTCGGCACTATCCCGCAATCCCTGATCTATCAACAATTTTACAGATTGTAAGCGCTTCGTATCAATTGATGACGTTTCTACCTGGCTTTCTGTTATCCCGTAAATTGAAAGAATATTTGATAAACTGTCAATCTGCCTGCTAACAGCAATTGTTAGTTCGGTCTTTCCGTCCAAAGCAATCAGCAGTTTTCTTAACAGTAATTGCTGTTCCTGTATTTGCTTAGGATTGGAGAGATGATAAACGTGCTTATTTACCGACTGCCGGATGAAGTTTTGGGTATTTACCTGAACGCCATTAACAATTGTCCCGTTTCCGGTATTAACACTAATGGTAGGCGCTTGTTGTGAGATCCTACGTTGCCCTGATACATGGAATAGGGATGACAACATCAGTGTCACGATAAGGATAACCTTTTTCATTATTTCTTCAGATTAGTATCGGCGCGGTTGAAATTATTGATCATCGTTCCATTTACAACAGTGCCGCTACCGGAGTTTTGTATGATAACGGGTGATAGGTTGGGTGAATCTGGCTTTGTTGCCGTAGAAGCGGGTATAACTTCGCTTGTACGGGGCAGCACCTGCACGATTAAGGCAGCAACTACCATAATAACTGCTATCCAGAAAAAGCCTTTGCTATTTGTTCTTAATATTCCCGGCAAGGTCTTTTTAGGGACTCTTCTGATGAACGTGTAGAAAACAAAGAAAATGGCTGAAATAACAAGCAGTACGGGACTAAGCGCATTTGGGGATATATTATCAAAAAACATATGAGAACTGTTAGCTATAGTATTACAATGATACGGAAAAATTATCGTAAAACGTTTAGGCCCCGTTCTGTAGGATGCTGTTTCATGGATTTTCAGGACCAGTATAGGGAGCGTCACCTGGAAGCCATTGTTCAGAAAACCGGTCATTCTAATATTCACCTTTCATCTTTCATCTTTCATCTCATTGATCCATAAACTCCATTTTTCCGTATATACCTTCATAGTACCCGTTTTAGTTAATTCCTTAACCCTTTAAACCATAAACTATATGCACCCCAATCACGCTGTAATTAAAAAACTCATGACCGAACACGTTACACTCACTAAAGTATGGTATAAACTTGGCGATGCGGGCATTGAGATCGAGCATCTCGGTGATATCGACCTGTTTGATATTGTAATGGACCTGGTTGGATTCCCTGCTGCGCCCCACGAAGTAAGCATAATCGAATCCGGTAAGGAGATCCGTCGTTTTGAGAGGTCAAAGTGGTGGAACGAGGCATATCATTTAGAGCTGCACGAAATAGATTCGTTTTTAGAGAAACTGTATGTTGAATTCAACGAATTGCCCGCGGGGCAGCCGGAATTGTTTGATGGAAGCGATCCTGAGTAGGGCCCTGTTGTACAGCATGTTATGATATACTGCTTTTTTTCTTAGCCTGGTACTTGCCATTCCTTATCTTATATAGTGTATCCTTATCCATCCCCAGGTAGGAAGCAATATATACAGCAGGTACCCTTTTTTCCAGGTTGGGATAATATTCCTGGAAGAGCTGGAACCTTTCCATTGCATCATGTTTTCTGAGGATATTGGCCCGGTCTTCGGCCAGGACGTTATAGCGTTCATTGAGAATACGGCCTACCACATTAAATTCCAGCGATTCTTTATAAATCCTCTGCAGTTCGTCATAACTGATTGAGCCTAGTATTGCAGGCTCCAGGGTTTCAATATACTGCTTTGATGGCTCGCGGTGATAGAAGCTGCGGACAGAGAAAACCACATCTCCCTCGGCCATCATCCAGATAGTGCTTTCACCGGAGTGATCTTCCTCGTAAGCTCTGATCAGTCCCTGCAGGATGAAATACACACGTGAAGAGATCTGTCCGGGTGAGAGCAGCTTCTGTTTGGTTGGGTATTCGTCAATATGTACCATTCCGTGTAGCGATTGTACCACTGATTCGGGAAACCAGCTAATGTCCAGCAGAAAGTCTGTTATTTTTTCTACCATGCTTAATAGGGTTTTCGGTTAAGGGACGGGGCAATTTAATTTAAATCTGCACGTCAAAATGTTAATCCAATATTAACGGAGGAGGTATAGGACGATCATGATGTTGTTTGAATTCCTGACCCTGAACGCAATGAAATTGTATCGGTTGAACCTACTCTATCGTTTAAAAATAAGAGGTTGCACCTTTCGGTACAACCTCCGGGATCTCATGTTTACCAGGGGTATCCCTTTTTTCAGGTGATAAGTTAAATATTTAGATCATCAGTTTTTTACTGATCCCTCCATATTGTCCGCATCTGCCGGGATTTTGTCCTTTACGGATCAGTTCACAGCGGTATGTTTGCAGCCCCATGACCATACAATTGGTTGTATAACCAGTATCAGGACTATTATATTCACCTGTATAGCTATTTTAGGACCAGATAAAGCGGCCAGTATACAGTCTTTTATGCAGGATGTCCGGTACATGTCCGGTATATGTCCCGTATATGAGCGGTAGATGAGCGGTATCTTAATAGATACCACTCATCTACTGCTCATATACCCTGATCAGACAAAAAAAGTACCTCTTTGTTAAACCAATTGCACACTTCACTTGTTTTACCCACTAAAAATTTTACTTATGGCTATTCTTAAAGAAGGTATTGAATTTACCGGCGGACTTGGACAAGTATCCGCTTACAAAATGAAAGGATCTGACAAGATCATCGTCCGGAAAAAGGCCGGGCCTACCAGGAAGCAGATATTGCATTCCAGGAAGTTTGAACGCACCCGGGAAAATATGTCAGAATTTATCGGGGTGGGAAAAGCCGTTCGCGCCATCAGGTATCCGCTGATCCATGTGAAACGGCTGTCAGGTTATAACTTTACCTCATCGCTCACCACTATCTGTAAAAAGATGCAGTTGCTGGATACTGTAGGGGAAAAAGGTAAGCGCAGTATTTTCCTTTCACAGCACCGATATATGCTGGCTGGTTTTATGCTGCATAGAACCCATCCTTTTGTCAGTATTGTAACCGGGCCAATTAACTGTACCCTTAACCGGGAAACGCAAAGTGCGGTTATACAGCTGCCGCAGCTTGTCCAGGGTGTCAATCTTAACCTCCCCTGGAAGCAGCCTATGTTCCGTTTTTGTTTGTCATTGGGGCTGGTGCCTGATGTAGTGCATGATGTTAACGGTTATGATGACTACGCCACTGAATGGTCCACTACCAAATTGGATACTCCCTGGCAGGTGGTAACGGATCCTTTACCGGCGCAAACGCTGGCACTCAGGCTGAACAGGGCAGGAGGCATGAAGGATTCCCAGACCCTGTTGTTTGCCATTGGTGTTGAAATGGGCGCTCCGGGGCTTCATGGGCAAATAGAGGAAGTAAAACATGCGGGATCGGCATGTATCCTGGCGGTAGGATAAGCAGGTGATTAAAAGGAGAGGCTGCACCTGCGCCGGTACAACCTCCCTGAACGGACAATCCACGAGGATGTCTGCTATTGTAATCTTTTTGGACAGATCGTCTATTCTTCCTGGCGGTCTGGCAGCGTAACCGGACGTTTAAGCATAAACCTCCTCAATTCCAGTACATCTATATTCAGATAAGATGCGATCTGCTCTTTATGTACATAGTCAAAAACCCAGGGTATCCTTTGCAGCAGTTTCAGATATTGCTGAAAAGGACTTAAATACCTGATGTCACTGATCCTCTCCGCTATCTGTACGTTATGCCAGCCCCTCTCTAAAGCATATTCTTCACGGTTTTCTGCACATTTCTTCAGATGCTCAAACATGACATCGTAAGGTAATTCATGGAACTCAGCATCCCTTGTAAGTACAATGTTGCTATACCTGGAGGTGGGGATCACAAATTCACCCTTCCCCCAGAACCAGGTTACCAGCTGTTTGTTTTTATTTGTGCGATAGTATTCATACGCAAAGCCCTTTTCTAAGAAGCCATAGCAAGGGGTTGTTTCAGGTGCTGCTGTCAGTAGCTGTCCAGTTATATGCCGTACGTTCTTTAACGTATGGAACAGTTGTAAATTAATCATATGCTGATGTTGAATGTATTAAAAAATCAAGTTTTTTACGGAAACATTGTATTGGCTTTAGTCGGTCATGAACGGCCTTACCTGCTCCTCCGTTAACCCGGTGTGATGGCAGAAATCTGTAATGGTCAGAATATCATCTTTCTCTTTACCCGCATACTCCCTGATCTTTTGTAAAAAACGCCTGACGGAACGGCGGCTCCAACCAGTAAGGCGCTCCACGTCTTCCGGGTAAATAACGATCCTTTTTAGAACCTGTTTTTTCATGTGGTTGTATTGGTTTTACCGATGAAACAATGAACGATGATGGTATCCATTTAGTACCATTTTGGTCAAGTTTACCAAAAGCGGCCACTTGTCTTTTTTCGTTTGTCCGCCTGTTTTAGTATTGCACTATCAATTGGATGATAGCAGTAACGATAATAAATTATTACGCCGGAATACTGTCTGGTAAACGATTTCATCATGATGAAGGCTTAAACAGTATGTGCCTTATAACATGCTGCATTTTTTTGAATCAATTAAACATTTAATTATGGCAAGCAAGCATTACAGTAAGCGGGTAGCCACCCAGGCAAACTTTGAACGTACCCGCGAGAACATGGCGGAATTTGAAAGAGCCGCCAGAGCCGGTAAACTGCTCACCGATGCATTCCGGGCAATTGTTGATAGCGTCAGCGATGCGCGGCAGACAATACGGTTGTCAAGGGCCATGTCGAAAGTGATCAAGTCCGACCCGCTGAACGAACGCGGGCAGCGGAAAGTCAGCGACGGCAATCTGCAGCTGCTGAGGGGCTTTGACTTTAACCTGGCTGCAAAGCTGAGCAGGGTATTCTTTGCCCCTTATACGGCAACGATTGAACGTAGTACCGGTACGCTTAAAGTAGACATCCCGGCATTTGTTTCCAGGAAGATGCTGAAGGCGCCGCCTAATACTACGCACTTCACCGTCGTCTGTGGCGCGGCGGAACTGAACTTTGATTCGGGTACCCACCAGGGGGCCATCAGTGCGACCGCGGAACTGGCATACAGCAGGGAGCTGACAGCGGACATCAGTCTGAGTAATATGCTCACTCCCAACAGCACAGATATACTGTTCCTGGTACTGGGAGTAACGTACTACCAGTTTGTAAATGGCCAGTATTATACGCTGAATGATGAAGCCTACAACACTGTAGGGATCATCCTGGTAGATGCGCCGAATGCGTAAACGGAGGTACTGTTTCATGTAGTTTGGTTTTGGTTTTAAGAAAGGCCCCTCTATTCCTGGAGGGGCTGTTATAATTTCCGTTTGTCCGGGCTTGGCCCGGGGAAGGCCACCAGGTTGAACATCTCGCTCATGCGGCTGCGTAGCCTGGCCCCGTAACGTTCCTCCAGCTCATCGGCATTCAGGTTCGTAGTGATGTGTGTGAACATTTTATCTTCCACGAACAGCTCGTAGCGGATGGACAGGATCTCTGCCAGGGTATTGAAAGGAATCCCGTAATTGGGGATGTTGCTTTCGCATCCCAGGTCATCAAAGCAAACGCTGCGCGGCCTTCCATGAAGGTCATATGACCTGGCCGTATAACGGTCGATCACGGTATAACCTTCCTGGCCAAACTCCAGCGCCGTTCTAAGCGAGGATTTCATCACAAATTTCCAGGCAGGCTCCGTGCAGGCGCAAAGGATCTTCATCAAAGCGCTTTTACCACAACCGATAGGTCCGGTCAGTAAAATACCTTTATGAAGACTGAGGCCTTCTTCAGCCGCAATGACCTCATCACGCAGAAACCAACTGCACAGTTTCAGTACAGTGGCGCGGTCTTCTTCGAAGATCCTGAATGACGGCCCTATTAACTGTTTGCCATAGGATATCACCGCTTGCAGTGCTTCATTGTAATCAAAAGGGCTTGTCGTAGCTTTTGTCCTGGTTGACTTTGTGTTGTCCGAGTAGCTGATCTGACTTTGTTCCTGCATGTTGATTGGTTTTAGACGTATTTACCCGCTGATATTCGAAGGAGTTGCTGACCCATTTATCGGCTGCAGCCTGCCAGTCCTGGATGGGCACTTTCCCTCCCAGCAGCCAGCCATTGGCCTGGTAGTGGGCGTAGAATTTCAGGGCGTCCTTTTCGGAATAACTGGCTGCCGCAAAGTATTGGAGCACCGCATCTTTAGGCGGCGGCAGGGAAAGGGCAGGGGGGCGGGCGGCGCCGCGGGCTGCAAACTGGTTTCCGTTTTTCCCCGGGCGGTTGTCAGCAGGAAAACTGGGGGGGTGTGGGTCACTCTCTTTGTTTTCCTTTCTTAATTCCTGTTTATAAATAGGGCTCAGATCTGGGACGGTAGCCGGTTCAGATTTGACCATTGGTTGTATCGGATCCGGGACGGTAAGCGTGCCAATAATGGCGATTAGCTGTCCCATTTCTGTGATGGTAAGCGGCCCGTTTTCCGGGTTACCAGCCTGGAAAATAGTCAGCTGCCGGTTGGCCTCTGACATTTTCTTCCAGCGTATAAGGCTTACCATGGAGCGGTGGTGCCTGTGCAGGGATGGGTAGTAGCGGATGTACCCGTACCGGTGCAGCTCTTTCAGGCATTTCAGGTAGGTGTTCTTGGAACCAATGCCGCTGATCTGCATGAGGCGGTCCCGGAAAAGCGGGAATGGATGCTGGAACCTGTTGCAGTTCCAGTGGTGGAATAAAGCCAGGTAAAGGCTGATATGACTGGGCGTGAGGCGCCGTTCCCGCTGGAGTATCCAGAGGAATGTGTTCAGGTGATGTATGTAGTTCATGGTTGTTTAGAAGTGGGTAGTGTTTGAGGTGGAGCAATAAGTGATTAGTCTGGGTAACGGCATGTGTGTTTTAAAACAAGGATGCCGGGGAGAGGAGTAATTGTTCATAGATATGATTTTTCTATTTAACAATGGAATTATCGTATTGAGTTTTTCAAATTCTAAGGCCGGCAATTTACAAAGTGAAATAATATGCTCAATACGGCATATGTCGTATTGGGGGTGGAGGGGGGAGGTAACTACATCTATTTTGGCCAGTACTTCTTCTGCATCAAATTTACGGGTATGAATTCCTTGTCCGGCGGTGAAGACCGATTCTGCTTTGATTAACAAAGGTGTTAACAACTAATTCACGCTTTGATAAGCTGAACTCCGCTAATTTTATTTTATCCGCAAAGAGCCTGTTGAACGAAGGGAATGCCTTTATCCAACCATCACAAATTATGACAGTCAACGAACAGGACATCGCCTTACTGGAACAGCTGAAAGCCGGCAATGAGCTGGCTTTTGCCGACGTGTATACCAGGTATCGCAAATACCTGATGGTAGTAGCCGTTTCCCTGCTGGAAGATGAGATGGAAGCGCAGGACGTGGTGCAGGATTTCTTTATCGATTTCTGGCATCGCCAGTTGTTCAACAGGCTGGACCCTGGTTTCAACAGGGGGGATGGAAGCATCTTCAGGAGCTACTTGCACCGCGCTGTGTATAACCGTTGCCTGGACCGCTTGTCACGGCATAAAACCCGGCAGCATCGTATGGACAGAATGCCCGCACCCGAGCTGGCTTGCCCGCCGGAGTACCGCATAGAACACCGCGAATGGCAACAGCAGCTGTGCAGCTCCCTGCAGAGCGCCATCGGCAAAGTACCCCGTTTATCCGCCAGGGTGTTCCAGCTGGCTTATATAGAGCATAAGAGTCGCGGGGAGATCGCCTCCCTGATGGGCGTAAGTCCCAACAACCGTCAAAAACCAGCTGGTGAGGGCCATGAAGATCCTGCGCGCCCTACCACAGTGATACCCCAACCGGTTGCAAAGACCGTTGCTTTGCAGCTGGCCAATGGGCAAAGGCTGAACCTGTCTGCGGCAACAGATAAGATTGTTTTAGCGGATGCCCGCCTGCAGAATGCGGGCAAGGCCTTGTCGTATACGCTGAAAGAAGAAGAGAACAATACCGCGCTTACGGCCATGAACAGCCTGCAGGTTCCCATAGGAAAAGACTACCGGATCACCCTGTCTGATGGTACGGTGGTAGGGATGAACGCTGCTACAACCTTACAGTTTCCCTTTAAGTTCAGCGGCAGTACCCGGGAGATCTGTATACAGGGCGAAGCATACCTGGAAGTGGCAAAGGACGCCCGCCGGCCTTTCGTGGTGCATACACAGCATGGAACAGTACAGGTATTGGGAACGGCTTTTAATATCAATGACTATGATCCTGCTGCGATGAAGCTGTCGCTGGTGAATGGAGCGGTATGCTTTAAAACAAAAGATAAGGATGTTGCCCTGAAACCGGGGCAGCAGGTAGTATATGACGATCAGCAGCACATTCGATTGCAGGCATTTGATGAGCAGGAGGTATTATCCTGGCGGCAGGGTAAGTACTACTTTTACGATGCCAGCCTGCAGGAGATCCTGGAAGTGCTGCCACGCTGGTACGGCGTGCAGGTGATGATAGACCGTCCCGGGTTAGGCGAAGAGCGCTTTACGGGCATGATGGACCGCAACAAGCCACTGGAGGCCTTTCTGCAGGCGCTGGCTACCACCATGAAGATCAACTACTATGTTCATAAGGATATACTGCACTTGCAGTAGTGTGTCATCATTTTCATTTTTCACCAATAGATATGTATGGTGTGGGCCGCTGTCTAGCGGCCTTCTTTTTAAACCGGATGAACAACAGCAGTTAAAAATGAAAATTTTTGAAAAAAGATGAGAATGGAGTAGTACCCGGGAGGGCCTTTGTCCGTATATATATAAGTGTACATAGCTTTGGCCGATCATGTGGAAAAGACACACCTTATCTATGATCAGGGAGGAAGGAATAGATCAGCAATGAAAGCCAACTGGTATACCTACCAACTTTATTGGATGCCCGACACATTCAAACGCACCAAAAATCATTCTTATGACCTTTAATGAGGACGAGTTCCTTATCTTATTACTACGCCAGCTAGACAACTGTACCAACTGGGACGAAGACCGGTACATTGATTACATGCTTCGGAGATACGATAGAGCGCGCCAACTGAAAACAGGGACGTAACAGAAAACCTTTCCGCAACAGGCGGAAAAGACACCCCAATTTCATGCCGGCGGCATGGCCCCTGAGCCTGGTGAAACGCTATGAGCCGGTAATGGAAACGGCGGATGCAGTTACATTGCAGTCATCTGCTAACCGCAGGCACCTGAACATTGCAGCCGCCGTACTGGTAGCAGCGGTGGTCATATTAAGCCTCTTTCTTATTCCCTCAATAAGATCTGATCATCGCCACCTGCCCGGCAGCTCAAAAGGAGTGATCCTGGAAATGGCGAAAGGAGAGCGGGTAGAACTGGGCGCCGAAGTGGCCACCATCCCCACCAGGTACGCCCTGCTCAGCACCAATGCAGAGATGCTGCAGTTCAGCGCCCAGCCTGGCAAGCTGGCTTTCAAAGAGAACACGCTACGGGTACCGGCAGCGCATTCGTACAACGTTACCCTGGAAGACGGTACCATTGTGCATATGAACGCCGCCACCGAATTGCGCTTTGCCTTTACGTTCAGCAGTATCAGCAGGGAGGTGTATGTTGATGGCGAGGCTTATTTCTCGGTAGCAAAGGATGAGAAACGCCCTTTTATTGTGCATACCAAAAAAGGAAATGTGCGCGTGCTGGGAACGGATTTTAATATCAATACCTACGAAGATAATTTTATTGTATCCCTGGTATCCGGGGCCGTTATAGTGGATCCGAAGAAAGGGCCTTCCATGCGCCTGCAGCCCTGCCAGGAAATGGTGCTGGATCCGGTGAGCCTGGAGGCTTCGCTGATAGATTTCAGGGGTGAGATGGTGATGGGATGGTTGAAGGGACAGTACAGGTTTATTGATCAGCCGCTGTCAGAAGTCTGCAAGGTAGTAGAACGACTTTACGGTATCAGGATCCGCTTTGATCGCGAACGGCTGGGTAATGTGAAATTTACGGGGAAGGTGGATAAGAATGAAACTGTGGAGGGATTTTTTGAAAAAATGAAAGAAAACACCGAAGTGGGTATGTGGTATTATGATGAAGAAGGAACCATACACCTGGACAGGAACGAGGAAAACGAAGGTAAGAAGGACAAGAAAGAGAAGAAAGAAAAACACTAGCAGCAGGGGATAGCAACTGCTGATGGCGATAATTATGAAACGAAATAATTGTATTATCTCTATGCTTTCCCTAAGAAAATATGTCAGGCGGGCGAAAAGGGTTTCGAACACTGCGCCAGCTCCTTTTAACATTGACGAGTTTATCGACCTGATCGTACTAAAGCCCGCCGGGAAGACCACCTGGAAGGAAAACAGGTATATCCGCCGGCAGGTCAGAACCAATCCTAAGGCAGCACAGGCCTGGGAAGATGCAAAGGTTACTTCGCCGCACGAGCATTTCAGTCTGCGGGTGTATCATTTCCCGCTGGCGAAGATGGCGGCTATCTGCTTGCTGGCAACCCTAATAGGGGTTGGGATTTATGCTTTCACGCGGTATTACCGCGTCCGTGTCAGTGTACAGGTGGAAAATAAGCAGAAGCAGCAAACCCATTTTGCGAATAAACGGTTGAGCGAAGTGGCCGGGATGATTGAAGAGAATTACTCCAGGAAGGTGATCTTCGACAGGGAAGCACTTAAAACCACGCAGCTTTCAGGCAGGATGGATCCCACGATGCCATTGGATGAGTTTCTTGATGAGTTGCGCTACAATAATGTAGAAACCTATATTGACAAAAAGGGGGATATTCATATCAGATGATCTTCATAGTAAATGAATGGTACCACAGGGCGAGCGTCCGGTATTTTTGCGGATGTTGGATCCGGGCATATCTTTGCTACGTATATGTAGTTAGGAAAGCTTACATTCTGTTAGCAACAACGAACCCCTGTTCATATGCCTTGTAAATCACTGTTTACCCTTCTGATCATCATCGCTTCGGCAAGTAACCTCTGTGCACAGGGTTACCCGGGCGCAAGGAGGGTATCGTGCCGCCAGGAGAACATCACCCTTGAAAATCTGTTCAGAATAGTATATGAGCAAACAGGCATGACTGCTTTTTACAATGATGAGCAGCTTAACAGTTATGAAAAGGTTACAGTTAATTTCCGCAATGAGCCCCTGGATAATGTACTGGCACGACTGCTGAGAAAGCGCGGTATTGCCTGGTGCTACAGGAAGGATGTGTTCGTAGTGTCATTTAAAAGGGACGGAGATGTAGACCTTGGCTATATACCGGAGGAGGATAAGCGCCTCATCACAGGTGTAGTGGTCAACGAAAAGGGAGCGCCCCTGGAGGCAGTGGCCGTTATGACGGCAGACAGGCACGTTGGGATGAGCACGGAAAGTGATGGCAGGTTTTTTCTCCGGGATGTAGCGCCTCATACTAAACTGCTGGTACAGCGTACGGGGTATAAGCCAATGGTGCTATCCTCCTACGCTGATTCTATTTATATACAAATGATTCCAATGATAGCGCCACTGCAGGAAGTAAATGTGACAGGGGTAGTGCAGGGTTCGCTTACGGGATCGGTGAAGCAGGTGAAAAGTAAAGAGATTGCAGAGTCGCCGGTAAATAATGTGCTGGGCGCCTTGCAGGGAAGAGTACCGGGTTTGTATATCAATCAAACCACCGGGTTACCCGGCGGTGGGTATAGGATCAGGTTGAGGGGGAAGAATAGTATTGAGAGCAATAGTGACCCGCTGATATTGGTGGATGGGGTGCCTTTTCCGAGTGTGTCGTTTAACGAGAACTTTTTTAATATGTCGGGGACTACAGGAGCCAATGTAGCGCCAAGTCCGCTGAATTTGCTGTCGGTAAATGACATTGAGAGTATCAGGATATTGAAGGATGCAGATGCAACGGCGATGTATGGGACGAGGGGGGCGAACGGGGTGATATTGATAAATAGTAAGCAGCCGAACGAAAGTGGAACCTGGATATCGGGAGCGGCTAATTTGTATGCAGGATTTGGTAAAGCAACGAACCTTGTACATTATTTGGATACCAGGCAGTATCTGGAAATGAGGACCGAAGCGTTTAGTAATGATAAGAGAATTCCGGATGTAAAAAGTGCTCCTGATCTTCTTAAATGGAGTCCTGACCGTTATACCGATTGGCAGAAGGAGATGATTGGCGGGACGGCATTTATACGCGATGGCAACATAGAAATGAAGGGAGGCAGCAAAAATTTTGGTTATAGAGCCAGTGGATCATATCGACAGGAAAGCACAGTGTATCCTACTTCAAAAAATTTTATGTATGGGAAAGGTGCTGCAATGCTACAGCTGCGGTTTAATTCCGGAAATGAGAAAGTGAAAATGAATATATCTGGAAACTATGTTGCTGACCGAAATTACCTGCCAACAACGGATCTGACCACTTTCTCTACCGCACCTCCCAATACACCTGAGGTGTATGTTGACGGAAAGTTAAACTACGCCGATAGTACATTTGACAATCCTTATGCTTTTTTACTACAGACATCAACCGCCAGATCAAGGAACTTTAGAGCCTTTATTAATACATCCTGGGAGCCGGTTAAAAACTTGATGTTTAGCGCCAACATTGGAGGCAGTTCGATTAAAATCGATGAAGTGCAGATTGTTCCTGCCAGATCAATGGGGCCTACGATGGGGTTTTCTGAAGCTGGTTTTGCTTCTTATTTTAATAACAAGTACATAAACGGTTTGGTAGATGTACGAGCTAGCTGGGATAAGACTATAGGTGAGGAACAGTTTGGATTAACGGCCGGCGCCCGCATTCAATTCGAGGACCAGCTAAAGAAAGGATATTTTGCATGGGGATTCAAGGGGAATGACGAGTCTATGGAAAATATTACTGCTGCGGAAGGCAACGCTAAACTGGATAGTACCCAGACCAATTTTAAGAACCAATCTTTTTACACTCAGTTTGAGTACAAGCATGCAGATAAGTACATGCTTACATTGACTTTTAATAGAGATGGTTCAAATCGGCTTGCCCGTAAATATGCAAATTTTGGGGCTGTTGGCGTAGCTTGGGTCTTTAGCAGGGAAAGTTGGTTTGGAAGAAATGGACCATTGAGCTTCGGTAAGCTTCGTGGAAGTTATGGAGTAACTGGAAATGATTCATATGTAAGGAACATTAGCCGGGAAACGTGGGTGTGGGGAATGCCATTCGTAAGTAAAGGTATAGCAGCTGACACTATTGGACACGTACTTTCACATGGTTGGGAAAAAATCCGTAAGGCGGAAGTAGCACTTGATGTTGGCTTTATAAATGACCGAATTTTAGCCACTTTCTGTTATTATAACAATAGAAGTACAGACCAGCTTCTTACGGGACGTTATCAAACAATTGTAAGTAATGTTGACGATCCTTCGTCAAGTATATATATGCCGGTAAATGTTCCGGCAGTTGTAGTAAACAGAGGCTTTGAAATAGATGTTGAAGGAGTTGTCCTCCGGAGTAATTCAGTAACCTGGAGCACAAATATGAACCTGAGTTTTCCCAAAAACCGGTTAACCACTTTCCCCTATCTTGACAATTCAACATATAAAGGATACTATAAGGAACGGATGTCTATTGATCTTTTAATGAGATACCATCTGCAGAAAGTAGATCCACAAACAGGAGTTTATAAGTTCGAGGACTTTGGTAATAATAGAGATCTTTTAGACGACAAGGCTTTGGGAACGGAATTAGGACCGTTCTTCTATGGAGGGTGGTACAACAATATACGCTATAATAATTTTGAAGTAAGCTGTTTGTTTAGGTACACCAGGCAGAACAACTATGGCTATGAATATTCGGCGTTAATGGCACCTGGGATGATGGGTAATCAACCTTTATCAGTACTGGAAAGATGGCGGAGCCCGGGGGACAACGCTGCGATACAGCGTTATACTGCTTCTGGAGATACTGATGCCGGTGGCGCCTTTGGACTGGCCCGACAAAGCGACAAATGGTTGGCTGATGCAAGCTATCTTAGGTTACAATCGCTTGTGTTTGCTTTTCATTTTCCGCAAAAAAAATTGCTGCGGTCTAATATAAAAAGTTGTAAATTGTATTTTCAGGGCATTAACCTGTTTACTTGGACAAAGTATAAAGGGAGGGATCCCGAAATTACTGCGAGTCCCGATAGTTATCCGTCACTGCGGGTTCTTACACTTGGTATGCAATTGTCATTCTAAATTTACTCGCATAGCTGAAAGTTTGCTACTCCACTTATTTGCTACTCCTTTTTTTCTACCCTTGTTTCCGTTAACGCTGTATTCGCTACTCCCGCTTAAAATTGATTGCATTTAGAATCAATTTTTTTTCTCTTAACCTTTAAATTTTATACCATGAAACGTACCAACTTTAAGCCAGCGGGGATTGTATGCCTGGTCGCATTGCTTTTTTCAATTACCAGCGCTATGGGGGGCAAGCGATTTGCTACTGCTCGTTATAAGATAACGGGACAAGTACCTTGTTTTTTGCCTGAAACAATGCCAGAAAGCTGCCTTCCTGTAAACACTGGCACTCTTTGCACACTTACCTCAGGATCAGTCACAAAAACTTACTATCAGGACGTTTGTGTAACGCCCTACTACAAAATGCCATAGCGAAAATAAAAGTAGTGGCAGCTTTTGCCCTGCCGCTACTTTTACACCCCCCTTGCCACCCACTCAATCCTCACAAATATTTTCGTAACTTCTGGCTACAAAATCCTCCTCAAAATGGCCAGAATTACCCCTTTATCCTCAGAGACCGCTCCCTCCATAGTACTTGCCGAATTCGAGCGGCACTGCATCCGTTTCAAAACCCGCATTACCAACATGAAAGGCATCCTCGGATATTCCCTTACCGCCTTCGAAGTGTACATGCAATGGTACGTAGTATATGATGATATGAGGATCATCCTCGGACAACGCCTCGTTAACCTCTATGCGTACTCCATATCCCGGGCAAGTCAATGTCTGCTCTGGACTACCTATTTCCGCAAATGCATCATCGATGCGGGCGAGAATCCGGACAAGTTAAAGCTGACAGAAAGAGATCGGCTGGTGATGGAATTCGGAAAAGCAATCGGCAGCAACCACGGAAAAACAGACCAGGCCCTGTTCGACAAATTAAGCCGGCTCTTTAACGCCCGCAAAATGGTAGACATCATTTCCTTTGCAGGACAAATGATAGCCGCCTGCATTTTTGCCAATGCAACAGAGACAGACCTGGACTTTTATTTGGAAGGCTACGAACCGTAGAGGCGTGATCCGCGCTGGTCACCAGCCTCCTGGTTATTAATGCTTAATTTTTTTAATTATTTACCCTGCGCCGGAGCCAGGTTTTTAATCCGGATATTCCGGAAATCAATTTCCTGGCCCTCGCTCTGCAGGGCGATGTAACCGGAAGATAATACCTTCCCATCCTGCTTTTGCCTGGGATCGTAGCGGTTCACTACCGGACCGCCGATCTGGGGTTTGGAGTACTGCAGCACGGTATCGCCGTTGATGATATGCGTGATCAGGGAGTCGCCCAGCACAATCAGCTCTGCTTTGATCCATTCGTTCTTGTCGAAGGTTTTGGAGCTGGAATTGATACAATGGCGGGTGTCCAGCTTGCCCTTGTATACGATGTGGGTGCCCGGGGAGCACATATTGCCGGTGGGGCGCGGCTGACCGTCATCCAATCCGGCGAGGAACTGCATTTCGATGGAAATGGGCCAGTCCTGCTCTTTGGGCATGGTACGCGGGTCCTGGGAATGATACATCACGCCGCTGTTCAGTAAGGTGTAAACAGGGGCGGATTTCATCCACTGGCCGGTGAAGCGGTATTCCAGCTGCAGGTGATAGTAGGAGAAAGGTGTTTTATAATAAAGGTGGCCAAACTGCTCGTTGAAGTTGTCGCCATACTGGTCATAGCGCACCTGGATGGTGCTGTCCTGTACGCGGAAGGTATTCCCGTAGTTATCGCCGGTTTCATGGTGATGGATCTTCACGATCCAGTCATTGATGTCTTTGCCGTTAAACAGCGGTACCCATTGATTTTGGGCCTGGGCGCTGTGCCCTGCGATGGTCACCAGCAGCAGCAGTGCCAGTGCACGTGGAAAGTTCATGCCTGTCATAATGGAGATTGAGTAGCTGCTTAAAGATAGCCAGAAATTATTTCTTTTTCTTTTTCCGTTTCTTCTCCTGCAGGGCTTTCTCATGTTGTTCAATGAGCAGCTGCCAGTTCTCGTTGGGGATGTCTTCGGAGAATGCGATGGTTTCGCGATAGTCATTCTTGTCGATCTTCATCACCTGGATCTCTTTGCCAATATAGGTCTGGATCTGTTCCAGCATGGGTTTTTCTTCGGTGCTGCAGAAGGTTACGGCCTGGCCTTTCTGAACGCCGCGGCCCGTGCGGCCAACGCGGTGTACGTATTTTTCGGGTTCATCGGGCAGGTCGTAGTTCACTACATAGTCTACGTTGGGGATGTCGATGCCGCGGGCATTCACGTCGGTAGTGATCAGGATCTTGACATCGCCTTTTTTGAATTCGTTCATCACGGAGAGGCGGTCGTCCTGTTCGCGGCCGCCGTGCATGATCAGGCTTTTGACACCTACACGTTCCATGGCGGCGGCTACACGCTCAGCGCGCACTTTGGTGCGCACAAAAACGAGGATCTTGTTCTCCGGGAATTCTTTGACCAGGCGTTCCAGGAAGAAGCGTTTATCATCCATTTCCACAAAGGCCACGGAGTGGCTCACGTTTTTGGAAATGGGATCTTCCGGGGAGATCTGGATACGGATGGGATTGCGGACGATGGAATAGGCCAGGTCCTTGATCTCGGTATCAATGGTAGCGGAGAAGAAGAGTGTCTGGTGATCGCGGCGCAGGTGTTTGATCACATCGCGGATATCGCGGATAAAACCGAGGTCCAGCATATGATCGGCCTCGTCCAGGATGAGCGTTTGTACATGGGAGAGGTCCAGGTGGCCCTGGCTGATGAGGTCGAACATACGTCCGGGGGTGGCGATCAGTACATCCACGCCTTTGTCCAGTTTTTTGATCTGGGCATCCTGTTCCACGCCGCCCACAAGGGCCATAATATCTACCCGGGTATATTTACCGATCTGTTTGAAGACTTCGGAGATCTGGATAGCCAGCTCGCGGGTGGGCACCATCACCAGGCATTTTACCTCGCCTTTGGTGCGGGAGCGGCTTTGCTGGTGCAGCAGCTGCAGTACGGGGATGGCGAAGGCGGCGGTTTTGCCGGTGCCTGTTTGAGCGATGGCCAGCACATCATCTCCTTTCAGGATGGATGGAATGGCCTTGTATTGAATATCTGTAGGGCGTTTAAAGCCGTTTTCTGCCAGGCTGCGTTTGATCTCTTCTGCGATGCGGTATTGTTCGAATTTCATGAGGGTACAAAGGTAGTCAATTTTGGGCAGAGGGTATTTTGGCGCAGGGTGGATGCAACCTTGCGCCCCAGGGGCCGTCTTTATAAATTATGCACTTTCAACCAGGATCGAATTAAATTTACATCATGAAAACACTTTGCACCTTCCTGCTGCTCTTAGGCGCTTTGTCCTGTACCGCGCAACCAACACCCTCCGTACAGTCCACCGCCGATTCCCTCTTCAAAAAATTTGCCCGTCCCGGTAGCCCGGGTGTGGCCGTACTGGTGGTAAAAGACGGAAAGGTGCTGTTTAAAAAAGGCTATGGCATGGCCAACCTGGAATTTGAGGTGCCCATTACCCCTGCCACGGTGTTTGACATCGCATCCGTATCCAAGCAGTTTGCGGGTTTTGCCATTTCCACCCTGGTGCAGGAAGGAAAGATTGCGTTGGACGATGACATACATAAATACCTGCCGGAGGTACCGGATTTTGGCAAGACGATCACCATCCGTCACCTGGTGCATCATACCAGCGGACTGAGAGACTGGCCGGCTACCTTACATGCGGCCGGCTGGCGTTGGGATGAGAGCTTCAGCTATGAGGATATTATGCGCATGGTTAAAAAGCAGAAAGAGCTGGATTTTGATCCCGGTGCACAGTTCTCCTATTCAAATACAGGGTATAACCTGCTGGCCGCTATTGTGGCTAAAGTAAGCGGTAAAACCTATGCCGCCTGGCTGGATGAACATATTTTCAGGCCCCTGGGCATGCAATCGTCCCGGTCTATAGAAAACTATTCAAAAGTGATCAAAGGAATGGCGGGTTCCTACGAAGGCAATGAAGAAGCCTATTACAGGAGTAATGATGCGCTGACGGCCTATGGCTCCAGCTCCATATTTACCACAACAGAAGACCTGGCTAAATGGGTGATCCATTTTCAGCAGGCGCTGGAACGTAAAGACCCGGTGTATCTCAGGATGCTGGAAACAGGGGAGCTGAATAACAAGGAAAAAACAGGCTATGCCTTTGGCCTGGGAGTAAACAGGCAGGATGGGGTGTTAAATATTTCCCACAGTGGCGGCTGGGCGGGTTTCCGTACCGTTATCAGCAACTATCCGGATGAGCGGCTGAGTATCATCCTGCTGAGCAACTACGGCAATTTCGATGTGTATGCCAACGCCAGGGCCATTGCCAGGGTATTCCTGCAGGATAAGATCAAAGCCGCGCCGCCGCGGGAAGACCTGAGCAAGCTGCCCGGCATCCAGCCGGATACGAATATACTGAAAAAGTATACCGGCAGCTATCAGCTGGGAAACGACTGGTATGTAACCTTTACGCTGGAAGATGGACGTATGATGGTACAGGCCAATGGGGAGGACAAGTTCCCGGCAGATGTAAAATCTGATACGGTGCTCTGGGTACCCGCCTATGGATCTTCGGTTACCTTCAGGGATATTAAAGCGCAGGCGGGAGCATTAAGATACCGGGGTATCATCGCCCCAAGGGTGATTCCTGCTACGCCGAGCCGCGCAGCGGTAGATAGTTGCGCAGGCACCTATTACAGCGAAGAGCTGGAAACAGCGTACAGGCTTTCCGTTGAGGATGGCAAACTAACGGCCCATCATATGCGCCTGGGTGATTTTATCTTTGAGCCGGATTTTGTAAAGGCCGGGAAGTTCAGCAGCGCTAACGGTACGATCGAGTTTTTTAAAGATGAGCAAGGCCGGATGGCTGGCTTTCGGCTGACGAACGGCCGGATTAAAAATATTCTTTTTAAGAAACAGGAGTAGGGCAGTGCCCCAACCCGAAAGGGTGTTTTTCCCGTTGATAGCAGTATACCCCCGCTGTAGCTTTGAGGTTGTTAAATAACCTCAAAGCTTGTCAGCTATGGAAAAGATCTATGAAATTAAAGCCCCGGGGGACGTAACGCAGCTTGAATGCGCTACTTCCGGTTGCGGCTGCCATGTGTACTTTGACCCCGATCACGAATTACCGGCGCTACCTGAGCCGGATAGGTAACAGCAGACAGCTTCGTCTGCTTACCAATCAATAGTACTAACACTTTAATGGATTGTTATGATCAAGCCTGTAAAATTTAATCCACAGGGGGAACGGCTGTGGATCAACATCGAAATGATGGGGATATATTTCGTTACCTACACTTACCAGTTATGGTCTGCAGATGCAACCGTGCCGCCTGTACTGACAAATCCCCTGAGAAGCGGCAGCAACGAAATACCGCATGACGATTTCTTCCCGGTTGTCAATGATTTCAATCCTACAGAACCGGTAGAAAGATATGTGGGGCGTACCATTGATGTACGCTTTTGGGTAAAGAAAGGAGAAGATGATGAAGGTTACACACTAACGTTAACCGTACTGCAGGGCAATGCCTTCTCCACGGCTGCCGTGATCGGTGGAGATATTGTGCAGGGGAAGACGGATGGCGCCTCCATCAAAGAAGCGTTTATTACACTGAAACTTGTTATCTGATCATATATGGAAAAGCTATACAGGCGTGTTTTGCTCTTGGCGGCATTTTCCTGCTGCTGTTTGAAAGCCAGGCCCCAGACCCCGCCCGACAGTATACTGCTCGAAAAGTTCCTGCTCGACTTTACAGTGCCGGACATGCCGGCGTTCAAGGCGCTGGGCACAGATCCTTCTGACATCCTCCGGCCTTCGGATGCGAAGAAATTTGCTGCGCTGGTGAGCCCCTTCTATGCTAACGGGAAAGGCGTGATACCCCGCAACTTCGCCTTTGAAGCGGCCCCCTGGAAGATCGCTTCAAAGAAATGGACCTTGTATGATTTCCGGACCTCCTTCTTCCGCAGGTTCCTGTACCGCTCTTCTTTCAGTGTGGGAACGGTGAGCGATACTACGGCATATGCTTCCAAGCTGGGCATCGGCTACCGGGTGTCTTTCCTGTCAAAACGCGCGGATGTTTACCGCTCTGCCGAAGTGGATGCTTTTATCTTCAATAACCAGGTAAAGGTAATGGCAGACTACACCGCACTCACCAATTATTGGGTGAACAATATTGTGCAGCCGCCTGCAGAAGAGCGGCCCGATTACTATCAAACCCTACCAGGAGGAGTTCCGGGAATTTATTCAGAATATTAGCGTATATTTAAAAACGCATCCGGATACGGCGCTTGAAAGTGCATTTAACAGATATGCCCAATCCCTGGCTTCACTTTCCAACGATGAATTTAACCCCGAAGAAATCAAGGATGTCATCGTGGAGTATGCCAACAGGGTGGATGCCTATATCGAAAAGTACAGGAATGATAACTGGAATGCATCCCGCACAGACCTCGCGCTGGCCTGGGTGGGAGAGTCAAGGGACAGCCTGATCTCGAATGCGCAGTTCTCTTCTTTTGCTGTCTGGATAACACAGGCCCTGGGCATACATAAGGGTGGACAATTATTGTTAGGCGCGCACGTAGCATTGCCCCGTTCTGAAGGAAAAGACTCAACAAAGCTGGATTTTTCAGGTAACCTCAGGTACTATCTCGGCACAAAAGATTTTCGTGGCTTTATTGAAGCGCAGTACAAATACCGGAAGCAGGAGCTGTTGGATAAGGCTTTGTTGTTCAACCTCGGCGCTGAATTCCGGGTTGGGGGTAACTGGTGGGTGGTAGCCGGTGCGGGGATCAACAACTATCTTGGGTTAACAGACCCCTTGAGTAAGATCGTTTCGAATATTGACCTGCGATATGGTTTAAACAGCAGGTAATATGATAGAACAGTAATCAATTCAGATCACCATTTAAATCCTTTACTTATGGCACTAGAAAAAGCAGAAGCCCTTCTGACACCGGAAGAAGGCATTGACAATGTTTACAGGCTGAACACCGATGAATTCGACATCTTCTTTTTTCCCGCGAAAGACGCCATGCCGGCAAAAATAATGGTATCCATGAAGGTGGATGACACGAAGGTGCCGCCTACCGGGTCTGGCGACGATGATGAGGGCGCCATGGTAGCAGAGTTTACCGGGGATCTGCGGGGCGAAGAGTTTGTTTTCTTTGTATCCAGGGTGGAAACAAAGCTCCTGCGGCCGGATTCTACGGGAGATACCAAGGAGCTCAGGATCGAATTTGAAGTGCCCGGGGCAGCGCTGAAAGTGAAACAGCCGGCGCCTCAGTCATTAGGCAGTTCGGCAGAAAAGTAACTGGCTACGAACTGGTCCCAGATGGAATCGGCCAGGAAGACATTCGGACGAGCGCCGGGCTGCGGCAGGTACACATGCTGCATGATATAATGAACATATTGTGCCCTGCGGCTATTTCTTTTATCTTTTGGAAAAAAGATCGATATCCCGTTAGGGCAGATAGTTGGCTGGGGTAAGGGATTAAAGATAGGGTCACATAGCCCGGACGCCTTTTTTATCTCTGCCACCAGTCTGCCCGGTGTGGTTATAATGTCAATAACCGATTGCAGGCAGTCTGCCAATGGGCCATCCGGCAAAGGCATTTCGAGCAGCTTGGTACAAAAATGAGCTATATCAATGATCCCGTAATTGTTGGTGGTAACAGACAAACATTTTTTTCTNNCTTTTTGGATGGTTAGATATAGCTCACCTTCATTAGCCATGAGCAGCGCGGCCAGTTCATCTAACTTTACCCTTAATGCCTCATAAAGCGGGGGCCTCGTGACCACTAAACAGGTTTCCGAGATATGTAACCGCACCCTTTCTATTGTACCGGATTCCATCAGCAGCAATTGTTCAACTTCATGACGGGTGTATTTGGCTTTGTGATGGTCAATAATGCTTTTGGACAGCTGATCCAGGTCGGGCTGCTCCACGGCATAGGTGGCGCCCAGATCAGAGAACAGAGCGTCATAATCAGGTCCCGGAAATGGCTGGAAATTTTCGGCGCCTGCAAAATAGCGGACATTATCTTTCAGCAGATACCCGGTTTCAAACATCTGCATGTAGCAGTTCATCGTGTACATAAAATCCACTTTAACGCCCCTGGCTCCGAATGTGCGGTTGATGGCGAAAGCAAAATCTCTCATAGACACCACCCTGAAATACTGTCTGAGTACGGTAACCATTTCCGCCTTATTCTTATTGAGGTAGAACCGCTGTTTCGATTCCAGGAAAGATCCGAATGCGCGTACCGTAGCGTCAGCCGCTTGTGGCAGCATTATACCGGAGGATAGCATCATATGGTAGAACTGTATCGCCTCCAGTAACTGTTCGTCTTCGTCTTTTTCCGGGTAGGGCGCACCATTTTCGTGGCCCGCTTTGATGAACCTCATTTTCAGCTCCGGCAGCATGCCTTCTCTGAACAATCCGAAACCACTGCCATGTCCCCAGCTGATCAGGAAATGATGATCATTTTCATGTCTTAATGAAAAGTCGCTGAAGAATTCAATGATCACTTCGGGAGAGTCATAAAAATTTTTCGTACTTTTTGGCTGTGTTGTATGTGGAACACGATCTTCGTTTTCAGACACCAGGTCATAGGAAATGAAATTTGTAACCTCAGTTTCTTTGTGATACTTCAGCAAGTAGAATTTTACGTTTCGGTTCCTGTGTTGCAGAATTGATTGAATTAGCTGGTTATAGCAAATGCGAATATATTCATCGCTCTCCGTATACTGCGCAATGATGGAGACTGTCCAATGGGGATCTGGCATGATAAAGAGATTTGGTAAAGGTTGTTTGTGTTTGTCAGTGCTCTTCTTTTCAGGGATGACCGGGGGCTATGCTCAAACGCCTTCATTCACACATTTTTATAAGCTGAATCAGCAGAACGGGCTGTCTGGTACTAATATACGTAAAATTATATCCGATCCAAACGGCTTCATATGGATCGCTACCCAGGATGGCCTGAACCGTTTTGACGGCCACGCCTTCACGGTATTTAACGCCGGCGTACAAGACAGCAGCCTCGCCACCAGCGGTTCTGATTTTCATGACATGGTGCTGGATACCGCTGCAGGGGCTTTGTGGGCGGCCTGCAGCAATGGGGCCATCCACGAAATAGATCTGGGCGCCTGTAGAATAAAACGGCAGCTGCCACTTTATGGCGCCCCGGGCGATAGCACACCTTTACCGGTTTACCAGCTGATGGTCAGAAAAGGTTTGTTATATGCCGCCTCCAACAATGGTTACCTGTTCCAGGTGAGCACCAGGGACCTGGCGATTGTGCGTAAGGTAAATATGTCGGCATTGATGCCGGGCCGGGCCCTGATCATTTCAAAGATCATCGAAGATGATGACGGCTTGCTCTGGGTGTTCATGGATAATAACGGGATAGCGGTGCTTGACAAAACCTGGTCAGCAGTACGCCGTTATATTGCTGGTCCGCCGGGTGTAACCTACCATGGCGTACACCGGCTGACGAAGGATCAGCTGCTGGCGGCCACCAACAATGGGCTGCTGTTACTGGACACAAAGGCCATGCAGATACAGTCGCCGGAACGCTTCTTCGGGAAAGCCGCCGCGTGGCTGGATGGGCAGGAAACCAGCGGTGTAAGTCTGGCAGGCGGCGCTATCTATATATCTAACAGCAAAGGGCTGTATCGTTTTGACAGCGGTACCCGGCAACTCACCGTTATCAGGAATGCCGCCAACTACCCGGAGAACGGATTGCTGCGCAATGCGTATGCCTTGTATGCCGACTCGGTATCGCTATGGGTGGGAACCCTGGAAGCAGTGCTGGTTGCGCCGGCAGATCCCTCGCCTTTTACCGGTTACCAGTACTCCTTCAATGGAAACAATACCAGCATCCGCCGCAGCTATCACCTGCTGCCGGTGAATGATTCCATCGTATACAGCTGTGCGCCGGATGGTTTTTACAGGATCAACACCATGCAAAGCACAATTGATAAAGCAGATGGCAGCCAGCCGTATTACCAGCTGCTGCAATGCCCCGATGGCAACCTGCTGGCCTCCGGAGAAAAACAGCTGATGGCGCTTACGCCGCAGGGCCTGAAAGATGCTGCAAAGGTGTACCCGGAACTGTCGCTGATAAAAAATGATTTCCTGATCGCTTCCGCAATGTATAAAGACTCGCTGCTCTTGATGGCCAGTCAGCTTTATAAAGGGATCTATATATGGGATTTCCGGAAACGGCGGATAGATACACTCACTTTGTTCTCCCACCCGGCGCAGCTGAAAGATGCGGAGATCAATAACCTGTTCTGGGACGAGGAAGGCCGTTTGGGCATTGTCTGCAAATCCGTTTATTCCGTGTACGATCTCCGCACGGGGAGTATCAGACATCATCCCATTTACGACCCCGTAACAGGATCGCCGGCGGCACTGCTGATGGATGCCTGCCGTATCGGGAACAATTATTACTTTGCCGCTTACGGAAGGGGCGTGATTGAAACCCGTGCGGATCTCAGTTACAGCCAGCTGCTGTCATGGGAAAAGGGGATCACCGGTACAGGATTGTACAAAATATATGCGCTGGCAGACAGCGCCCTGATGGTAAGCAGTAATAAAGGCTTATTCTATTACAACCGGCGTTTCGGGAAAGCGCGCAGCATATCAGTGGAAGACGGCCTGCACGCAGATGAATTTGATGAAACCAGTGGCGCCAGGCTGGGAAATTACCTTTATTTCGGCGGTGCAAATGGTTTTACCCGGGTAGATCTTGGCCGCATACACCTGAACCAGCGGCCGCCGCTGCTATGGATTGCTGCAGTAAAGATCAAAGGCGGCCGCGAGGGCAATAAGGACTTCCGCGGATTGGTGAGTGGAACGGTAAAGGTGCCCAATGATTATACGCAGGTAAGTATCCATTTCAGCGGGCTGTTATTTCCCCATTTCAACAAGGTAACCTATGCTTATCGTTTAAAAGAGCTGCAGGATAACTGGATAGCCAACGGTACACAGCCGTTTATAGACCTGGTAGGTATAAAGCATGGTACTTACCGCCTGGAGGTGCAGGCATTCAATGAGGATGGTATCGGCAGCGCAATAAAGGAGCTGACCCTGGTTTTTCTGCCGCATTGGTACGAAACCTGGTGGTTCAGGCTGCTGGTGGCGATGACGGTAGCTGCCTTTATTTACTGGCTGTACCTGCTGCGGATACGGCAGATCAAAAGAGAACAGCAGATAAGGGTAAAGCTGGCCAGCGACCTGCATGATGACCTGGGAAGCACCATGAACAGCGTGAAGTTATACACCAACCTGGCGATGATGGATGATCACCCCGAAAAATACCTGCCGCAAATTAAGGAAAGCACCCAGGAAGCCATTACCGGGATCAAAGACATTATCTGGGTGCTGGACGACAAGCGGGATGAACTGGAGCACCTGTTGCTGCGGATACAGAACTTTGTGCAACCCTTATGCGCCGCCAGCAACGTACACTATCAGCACGACATTGCGGATGATCTGCGGGACCATAAACTGGGAAGGGAGGAAAAAAGAAACCTGTACATGATGCTGAAAGAGGCGGTGAACAATGCATTAAAGTATGCCGAAGCCAGGCAGATCAGGGTGGAGGTAAAGGGAACAAAGGAAAGGCTGGTCATAACTGTCACGGATGATGGAAAAGGGTTTGACATGAACGGCGCAGCGGAGGGGAATGGATTGAAGAATATGCAAAGCAGGTCAAAAGAGATCGGCTACAGGTGCAGCATCCGCTCAGCGCCGGGGCAGGGCACACTGATCAGCTTTCAGCAATGCTAGCTTACCTGGATGATATTATGACGAATAGCGAAAAGCACGAGTCCCACCCGGTTTTTAACATTTAACTTCTCAAAAAGCGCTTCGCGGTAACCGTCAATGGTTCTTGGGCTGAGGTGCATGACGTCGGCAATCTCTTTATAGGTCATTTCTGTACAGGCCAGTTTCAGGAATTCTATTTCCCGGTCGTTCAGCTGCAGTACCTGCTGCACCTGAGCGGCGGAGGTTTCGCCGCTGGCGATAGCATGCAGCAGTTTACCGGTAACCCGTTGCGTATAATGTACCCCATGGGTATATACATCGTGAATGGCACGCTTCAGCTCTTCCGGTTCAGACTCTTTCAGGATATAACCACGGGAACCGCTTTTCAGCATCCTGATGATGGCTGATTCATCGTCGTACATACTCAGGGTAAGCACGTGTACTTCCGGATAGTGTGCTTTGAGCCAGGCAGTGGCGGCGTAGCCGTCCATTTCGGGCATATTGATGTCCATCAACACAATGTCGGGCAGTGAGGCGGGGTCAAGCCTGGAGATCATTTCCTGTCCGTTACTGCATTCGAACAGCACCCGGTACCCGAGCGCGGACACCAGCATGGCGAGGCCGTGGCGCAGCATCACATGATCATCTACCAGGGCAATGCGGATATTTTCCATATAGTGTAATCGGGGTTTGTGTCATGAAGCAATGATATTATAATCTTTTTGAACTGCCTACGGGAAAAATACGGTCACATGCCCAGTTTTATTTTCAGTATGCCGGCGGCTTTTGTATAGCCGCCATCGGCGCCGTCTACAAAATGAATATGCCCGTCTTTCATATCCCGCACGTAGCACGACATCACAGATTCTTTGCTGACATAGATGCCGTAGCGGATACGGCCTGCCTGCTCCAGGGTGTTCAGGGCGGTTTCCAGTTGCAGGCGTTGTGCTTCGGTGCCGGAGATCACGGTGTTAATTTTTCCATCTATCACCAGCGTATCAGACATTTCCACCAGGCGGTGCAGGTAGCTTCTGCCTGTTCTTGTCTGAAAGTACAGGTAGCCCAGTGAGTTACTGAGCCAGCTTTGTAAGAGGTGCAGGAACCGCATGTTGCTGAAGCGGCTGCGGATCTCCAGCCTGAGCTTGTTGAAGGTGGTGGTGAGCCGCAGGCGGGACACTGATATGGGCTGTCTTATTTCAGGCCCGCCGTAGATCTCATCAATATGCAGCATTACTTCCCGGAATGCAGCGGCTTGTTGCGCTTCCGGCGCCGCGGTCACAATCAGGCTGACCACTTCATGATTGTTTTGAGGAGGTTTGATACGGTCCCAACGGCATTGCATGCCGCTGAGGTCAGGCTCCAGCTCTTGCAGCTGCTGATCCGGATCTATGTAGTCTGTTCCTTTTATCAGGCGTTCGGCATAGTTCAGGCCATCGCCTAATATCACAGGGATGGAGAAATTGCCGGAGCTGTTGAACCGGGTGATTTTCAGTGCCTGTCCGGCGGCATAGATATCAGCTACCGCGATGCAGCCCACGCGGAGTTCAAGCTGGTAATTATCGGAGGTCTGTTTTTTATATACACGCAGGGCTTGCATGGCAGTTTCCTTTACCCCGGGAGGAACAATGAAGGTGGCGCCGTCGCCGCCGAAGAAAAAGGGAATGGTGATATTGGCTTTGAAGCTGATGTTTAGTACGGCAACGATGCTGCCGGTGGCCACCAGGTTCACGGTTTCATGCTGGCCGGCTTGTACAACGGAGGTAGAGCCTTTGATATCGGTAATGATCACGTGCCAGTCGGCCGGGATGGAGTGGAAAAGCCGGTCTGCAATGAGCAGGTCGCTGAGTGGCATGCGATGAACAGGGAGCTGTGAGTAGAAGTGTGAATTGGAAGTGGACATTGTTATGGCGGATAAACGGTAGTGGAAATTTAAGAAAATCTGGTAATACGGGCATGATAAAGTACAATAGGTATATGATTTATTGCACCGGTAAACGGGAGGGCAGAGAGTAGAAATACGGTATTTTTTACCTGGAGCAAAAAAACTGGTGGAGAAAGATGGAATTCCGGGAAAAAAGTACAAAATTTAACGCAGCCGGTTACGCTATGAAATAAAATCAGCAGTACGTTCCATGCAGACCGTATAACTGATAACCATTAAAGAATTATGACAATCCTCAATGCCTATGCCTAAAATTACGTTTCCAAAATTTAATCTGAAAAGTAAAAAACACTTCGATAAACTACTTGAAATTAACTCAGGTAAAATAGATAAAAGATTTGGAAGGTGTAATACGTCAAGTAAGGTCACTTTGCTGAGATTGCAGTACGAAAGTCTCCTGGCTCTCAGAGAATTCGTAGATAATGAAGAAAATAGGAATCATTTAAGGGAGTTGCATATTAATGCACGCCAGGCGGGAATTGCGATTGATAAAAATATGAAGCAGGTGGTGGAGGCACATGGAGACATGGAAGAATCGTGGATAGCGCAGAAAAATTTTGTTACCCGGGTAATCATTCCGACAGATGATGGTGAATACGCTGGTAACGGAAAATGTTATATTCAGTTTGTAAATATGGGAATGGGAGATTGTTCGCTGATCACCACGCCATCCGGGAAAACGATCATGGTGGACCTTGGAACCGCTTCCACTTCGGATATTGAAATCGACAAGCTAAAGGGCACAACAATCGAGGAGATCATCCGTAGTAATATTAATAGCCAGTTATTTCTGAACAATAGCTCCACTATCGATATACTGTTGCTGACCCATCCCGATGAGGATCACTACAATAAGCTGGAGATCATCCTGAAAGGTTATGTGCAAAGGATCAACAAAGTATATTACGGAGGTACGGATAAATTTGAGAACTACTATCCGCAATCTCAATTTATTTGTGAATTGACAGGGGGCTATACGGCAAAATTTGTTGAGCTGAGAGAGATGGAAAAGAAAGTTAACAACAACATTGTGGTGACAAGACGCCTGAATAACGATGTACTGAGCAATACCGGTACGCCCAACGAAATAGGATACGAATACGTAGATGCTAATACCGGTGAGATTGTATTGTATTATGAAATGGCAAATGACGAGGTGGTCTTTAAGCTCTCTATATTGGCTGCCAATGTGAAAGGCGTGTGGCTAGGCTCGAAGTTCATTAATAATGATGCGGCCATCAAGGGCTTGAAGGAAATGAAACAAAACGGAACGCGCAATAATAAGCGCAGCCTGGTAATATCTGTTGAATGTTATGGCAGGAGGATACTGATCATGGGCGATGCAACGGCCATAACAGAGCAGTTCGTGGTAAATCACTACCCGGAAATCCTGAAGAAAGTGGATACCCTGCGCTTTGGCCACCATGGTAGTCCCACTTCTTCCTGCAGGGCCTTTGTACGGTCGCTCCCGCAACTAAAACGGGCAGTGGGGAGTACAGGCGGTAAAAATACGACAAAACATAGCCTGCCGAAAATGGGCATCTTACGGGAGTACATCGATAAAGACCTGGCAGCCGCAGGCGATCACTTTATATATGGCTTTGAAAAGGACAATCCCGTAGTGCAGATATTAGACGTCAAAAAAGGCTTGTTTACCACCGGCTCAAACGGCACTATCCAATTTGCAGAAACAGGAAATACCTCCCGGGTTAAAATAGATAATACAATAATTTTTGAGCAAACCTATGATCACAATAGCTGATATAAACTCCCATTTACAATCCCAGCTCCCCCATGTAGAATTATCCCCTGACTTATTTGATAATGATACCACATTAACACCTCTCCTGCAGCAATATTTTACCCGGCAGGGGGGGAAGGTAAACATAGAAAATGTACAGCTGGCCAACTATCACTTTGACCCCGCAAAGGGCATCATCACCTTCTCCGGGACGGGCCGGAGCGGGGCCTTTGATGGTTTTGACATGAACCAGGTAGTGATCAGGTTCGTGGGGGATCATCCCCAGCTGTCCATCGCTGCGGCGGGAAAGGACGGCTGGAAGCTGAGCAGCGGTTTCCCGGACCTGGGCTCAGCTTTGATGCAACAGTTGCCTGTAAAAGCGCCTAAGCTTTACTGGTCCAGTTACGACAGTGATGCAGATGAGGCCATTAAGGGCTTTTATTTTGAAGGAAACCTGGACCTGGACATTGCCCCGCTCAACCTGGTCAAAATTCTGTTACCGGGCCTGGAAGGACCGCCCGTATGGGGAAAAATAGGTATGGAGGGCACCACTACGGAAACGGTGATGCAATATGTTCCTTCCATGACACTAACCATTGATACCAGTGAAGACATTGCTTCCCTGGGCCCCCTGAAATTACACGGCCCCACACTGAAGTTCTTTTCGGTGCCGGTGTTCAACTTCTTCGACAAAATTTGGCAGGCGGATAATTTTATGACGATCAGCAGCCTGCTTGAGTTCAAGGAAGAACTGATCCTGCTGGAGGCCAATGTAAGAGACCTGTCTACCAATATTATCCTTAATGCACAAATGGACCTTCCCATCGGTGGCGCGTTGTCTGAGATCGCACAGCTGCTGGGAATTGCCCCTGACCAGTTAAGCGTGCCCGGTTTCAAGGTTCAGTCGCCAGGCGATATCCACCTGAAAGACATCTGTGTATCCTGGAACCCCGAAAAAAAAACGCATTAACTCCTTTTCTGTGGAAATAGGCATGTCTGCCAATGAGAAATGGAAACTCTGGGGGGATCATTCGCTTGAAAATATCAATGTCCATTTCAATATCATCCCCGGAACCGACACATCGTCAGCGAAGATCTCCGGAGAATTTGCGGGCACGGTGGATGGCTGGCTGGAACTGAAGGCGGGCTTTTCAAACAAAGCCATTTCATTTTACGGCGGCCTGGCAAAACCGGTGACCATTAAAGACGCTTACCGTTTGTTCAACGGAACGGCAGATGCACCTTTGCCCGACCTCGAGATAGATGAACTCGATGTGTCTTTCACCATGCCCCTGGCTAAACCCAATGAATATACGTACAGCGGAGGCATTACCGTGGAAGGCGATTGGAAGATGTTTAACGAACCGTTTGTATTTGCGCTGAAAAGCCTCCTGTTTAAGGTTGAACGCAATGAAGAAGGTAAGACCGCTTTTAAGGCTGCTTCCATCCTGGAAATTGACGATTACTCATTGTCCATAGAAGGAGATTATGCCACCGGCGATGGCTGGATATTAAGTGGCAGCGTGAATCTCACAAGAGAGGGACAGGACCTGTCGCAGATAGGTAAGCGCATAGATAAGGGCTTCCCAACCGGTGGCGCTGTCAGGCCATTACCTGGCTTTATTGCCAGCTGGATGGTGAAGTCACTGACAGCAGAATATAAGACAAAGAACAGTGATTTCAGTTTTACCATCGGCATAGGGAACAAGGCGATACCCGGGCTGGACCTCAACTTTGGCATTCACCTTACTCATAGCGATAATAGTTTGACGAAGGAGTTTGATGCCAAAGCCACCTATGCCGCGCCCAATGTGAACGTTGAATTTGATGTGGTCATTACGGAAGAGACCCGCGAAGAACCCACTCCTGCAAAAGTAGTTACCTTCACGGGTACTTATAAGGCTACCGTGGCGCCTACATTAAGCGATCTGCTGCTGGGCCTTTCCAATACCCTGGGGGTGGATGTGATGATCCCTAAAGAGCTGCAGCTGGATGCGGAAGCAAAAGACTTTGCCATTGTAGTGCAGCAAACAGATGCAAAACCGGTGGAGGTAGCATTGGCAGGAGATCTTGGCCTGCAGATAGCAGGATCAGATCTTGATATTGGTTTTGTATACACTAATAAGACGGCCTACGATGCTGGCTATACGCAGCCTGCCATGGTGGGCGGTAAACCCGCTTATGTGCTGGGTGTAGCGCTGGGCAATCTGATCAGCCTGGAAGCATTGCCATTTGTAGGCAGGCTGCCCGGTATCAGCAAACTGGCCATCGATCAGCTGGGATTCTATTATACCAACGCGCAACTCAGCAGCGGGCAGCAATTATATTTTGAGGCGCCGAAAGTAGCGGGCCCCGGTAAGCTGGCTTCCAACGCTACGCCGGCCACACTGGCGAAAGCGGGCTTCAACCTGACGGCCACATTCGGCACATTGGATCATGCAACCAAACCAGCCAGCGTAAAGTCCCTGGGCGCCATGCCTATACCCGTGCGCACGGGCGATACGGCTGCTCAGGCATCTTTTGCACCCGCAGCGGCAACAACAGCTTCCCCCGTAGCATGGATCGATATCAATAAAAACCTTCGGGCCTTTGTCGCTGAAGCAGGTGGGGCTGAACTACAGCAACGGAGACGCTACGATAGGGCTGTCTGCCGCGCTGGCCCTCGGCGGTTTCAGCCTGGACGTGGAGGGCTTGTCTGTGACCTTTCCCATGCCCGTGAACGGAAAATCCAATGGCGGTAAGGTGAGCTTTGACCTGCAGGGCCTGCGGCTCGGCATCAAAGAACCGGGTTTTGAGCTGGGTGGTTTTTTCATGAAGTATCCCGATCCGGAAACCAGGCTAACGAGCTTTTTTGGCGAAGCCTTCGTCAAGGTGGGCAGCTTTGGATTGAAAGCGGTTGGCGGTTACGCGCCCGGTGCTACGCCGCCCTCATTTTTTATTTATGCAAAAGCAGATGTGCCGCTGGGTGGCCCGCCGTTCCTGTTCATCACCGGCTTTGCCGGCGGCTTCGGCATCAACAGCAGCCTGGTATTACCGGGCATAGACCAGCTGCCTTATTGCCCGCTGTTGCCCGATAATGCGCCCGCCCAGGGCGGTTCTCCCAGCGAAGCATTGCAGCATGTACTGCCGGCGTTGAAGGCGCTGTTCCACCCTGAACCGGGTCAGTACTGGATAGCGGCGGGCATACAGTTCACTTCCTTTGAAATGATCCGCGCTTTTGTGCTGGCGACAGTGGCATTTGGTGTGGATCTGCGGATAGGCATTATCGGCGCTGCTTCCATGACCATTCCCACCAATGCGGCCAAACCGATGGCCTATATTGAGATCGATATCCTGGCTACCTATTCGCCATCATCCGGCGTTATCGCCGTAGACGGAAGGGTGTCGCCGTCTTCGTATATCTATGGGGGTTTTGTAAAGCTATCGGGCGGCTTTGCTTTTTATATATGGCTGAACGGGGATCACCAGGGCGACTTTGTGGTGTCCGTGGGAGGATACCATCCCGCATTTGTAAAGCCCGATCATTACCCCACGGTGCCGCGATTGGCCATGTCATTTGGATTGGGGCCTTTCCAGGCGCTGGGACAAGCGTACTTTGCACTTACGCCGGCGATGGTGATGGCGGGCCTGCAATTACAGGCCACCTGGCAGTCCGGCGCGATAAAAGCCTGGCTGATGGCCGGGGTGGACTTCCTCATTGCATGGGCGCCCTTCCATTATGAAGCGGGCGCTTATATCTCCATCGGCGTGTCTGCAGACCTGGGGCTCTATACACTAAGCGTACACGTAGGTGCGGAGCTGGATATATGGGGCCCTGAGTTTGGCGGAGAAGCACGGGTGGATCTTGACATTGTCTCCTTCACCATTCAATTTGGCGCAGCCAGGGCATTGCCTGCCCCTGTGGGCTGGCGCGCTTTCAGAACGATGTTCCTGCCGGGCGGCAGCCAGGCAGCCAGGCTTACGGCATTGAGCGATCTGAAGGAAGATGCGCCGCCTGCCAATATTATCAATGCCTCCGTAGCGGAAGGCCTGCTGCAAAAAGATGTGGCGGGCTTTGACTGGGTGCTGGACGCCGGTCATTTTAACATCATTACCAACAGCACCATTCCGGCTAACTATGCCAACCTTAATGCTGCAGGCCATCCCGCCCCGCAGGGCAATATCCCCAATGATAAAACCAGCTATGATACCGATGGCATCAGCATTCCTTACCTGGCCCTGGACCATATGAAGGTGTTTGATAAGGACCAGCAGGTATGGAATACGGAACTGCATATCGGTCCGATGGGTGCAGCCAACATTGCCTCCTGTCACAACATCACGATCTCCAAAAAAGGAGCAGACGGCAGGTACAGTGAACCGGTGAACGCTTTCCGCCTGAAGCCGGTGCTGCAGCATAGCGCAGCGGGTCTGTGGGCAAAGCAGCAGAAGGATAAAAGTCCGGATGATGCCGCTCACGTACCCTTCACGCTCACGGGTTTCAGCATACAGCCTATACCCAGGAAGCCCGCAGCGGTGAAAGATGTGGACCTGGTATCCCTGCTCTTCCAGCAGGGCTATAGCAGGGACTTCCGCTATAACCGGCAGCAGGCAGATACCCGCTATACGGTAAAAACGGAGGCCGGTTCTGCAGACAAGCTGCAGATCAGCGTATCTGGCGGAGCTGCGCCGGAGCTGCCGGTGAACAGCGGATATGTGTTGAACACCCTTAATAACGCCTGGGTACAAACGCAGCGGAACGCAATACTTGAAGACCTTGTACAGCATAATTTCTATACCTGTTCAGCAGCGGAGGTAACACTGGACACCTTTGCCGCAAAGACGCAGTTAACGGACTGGCCCCTGGTGGAACTGCTGGGCGCAGATCCTGTTTTCCAATACTAAATACATCTGAAAATGCCGGAGCATAACGGACCGGACATGCTGCATGAAAAAGTGACCTTCATCCAGCATGATCTTCCCGGGCTTGAAGCGGGCGCTTACCAGCTCACCGTTTCACAACATGTAAATCGCAGCGACAATACGCCGCTGAGTGAAGACACTTTGTCTGATACCTATACATTTGCGGTAAAAGGAGACCGCTTCTCGCTCAGCGATCCCGCCAGCGTGATCTACTCGCTGTTTCCTGCGGATAATGCCAGCGGGGATTTTGACACCGTACTGCCGCATGTGGTTTTCAGGAAAACAACATTTCCATGGAGCCGCTATCCTTCCAATGCAGATCCGGTGTCTGCCACCAACCCGGGAGTGGATACCGATGCAGACCTGCCCACCTGGCTGGCCGTACTGGTGCTGGATGAAGATGACCTGTCCCTTTTTCCCTCGCTGAAACTGGAAGCGGTGACTGCTACGATCGGCGATCTTTTTCCGCAGGCAATTGTAAAAGAGAGCACATTAGCGCCCGGCAATTTTTCATATTTCAGTAAAGCAGCCAACGCCGAAGCACTGGATCCGGGTGAAACTTTAGCAGATGCGGTAAGGGTGATTGATCTGCCTTTGCCCTTATTCTGGAAAATTACCCCCAGCCTGCAGGATCTGCATTATACCGCGCATGTGCGGAAGGTAAGCCTGGATAATAAAGGTACTATCCAGGGGATCAGTGACCAGGGAGAAAGTGTGGGCGCCTTTTCCATTGTGTTTTCAAACCGTCTGCCCCAGGATGGCAGGAAATCCTATACTTTCCTGGTATCACTGGAAGGGCTGGAGGATTATCTGCCTGCTGATGACGGCACGCCTCCTGCGGGTTATACTGCGACGGATACACGATGTATACGCCTGGCAACGCTGCAAAGCTGGGTTTTCTTTTCAAACGGGCAGCCGGCAAAATTTGACGACAGCGCCATGGCGCTGAACAGGTCTGGCACTGTGGGCACTGATCTCTGCATACCTTATGCGGGCAGCAATACCCTGGTGATGAATGCCCTCAAAATGGGATATGTGCCGCTGAACCAGGCGCTGCGTACCGGGGAGCAAACCGTATCGTGGTACCGCGGGCCGCTAACGCCCTACCTGGTTACAAAGGAAAGGGTGGAAGTGCCGGTGAGCTCACCGGATAAAGCCACCATCTTTGATCCTACTACGGGTATGCTCGATACGTCTTATGCCGCTGCCTGGACGCTGGGGCGGCTCATCGCCCTGCAGGATGCCGGCTTTTCCACTGCCCTGTATAACTGGAAACAGGGACTTACACAACAGGTAGTGGCGGCCATTGAAGACGAGCTGCTAGTGGGAAAGATTTAACATGGAGCCAGATGGCGGCGGGCGCGTTTCACTACTGAAGGAAATCATCCATCTTTTAGCACAACAACAAAAATAATATGCGATACACGCTACATAAACACACGTATCAGCAGCAGCTGTCACAGGTATTCTCTTCCCCGCAGGCGATCCGGGACCTGCTGAAAGAAGATAAGGTAAAGTTGCCTGATAACCTGCACAAATGGCTGGGCAGGCTGCGCCTGTTGTATGGTGTGCCATTCAATTACCTGGTACCGGATGAAGCGATGCTGCCACCCGAATCCATCCGTTTCTTTTACCTGGATATGAACTGGATAGATGCGATGCTGGACGGCGCCTATTCCATAGGGCGTAACCTTACGAACGCCGCCGCTTCTGCCAGCGCTAACCAGGACAGGGCCACTTTTGCCACCGTAAAAAGCCAGGCAGAAAATGCCGCTGCCATCATCAGGCCAGCGCTGCTGGGGCGGAAGCCTGCGCCCGTACAATGGGAGGTGGTATCCGGTTTTTTGCTGCGGTCTTCACTCGTGAGCCGCTATCCCGGGCTGGGCGTGAATGTGTATGGAGCCGGCAGTACGCCTGAACAGCCGCTGCCGCTGAAGATACTGCGCTTTGAAGCGCTGGGCGCCGGTGCAGATACCATGATCTGCCTGGTGGCTGGAGACGCTTACCAGGTAGACCTGCATGAAGCACCTGAACAATTGCACTACGGTATAGATGAATATACAGTGAAAGATGGTGTAACAGCCGCGGCAAAAGTACTGCGGAAATTTGCGGTCAGCGGCAGTGAGGTGACCATCGGCAAGGATCCTGTAAAAAAAGATATCAGCAGCTGTTTCAGGACCAGCGATCACCGCACATTAAACATGAAAGCATTGGCAGACATTGTTTCGGATCTGAAGAACAATGATGATTCGAAAACACCCGGAAGTAAAGTACCGGTGAATGCTTCCGAAATGGGTTTTGAAATGACGGAAGGGGTGGGAAAAGTTTCCTTTATCAGAAAATAATAATCTATGCATGTAATAGTTCCCTTGAATATATCCGCTATAAGAGTGAATAATGTGGACAGCAGCGCGGTGGTAGGCAATTTCAAAGGGCGTATAGCGGCCTTTGAGCAATTGCCTTTTACCAAAAGGCTGCACAGCGCGAGTACGGGAGACAAAATCCTGCTGCCGCTGGAATCGCAGACAAAACCCGCCAACAACCTGGGAATGGGCGTTCACCTGCATTGGGAGCTGCCGGATTATTTCAGAAGAGGCGTACAGCCGCCGGATGGCGCTGATATTGTTTTTCCTGCGGCGCCTAACCGCTGGCTGGTGACGAGGTTCCTGCAGGTGTATGATCAGCACAAAGCCGCTTATGGTGAGCTGCGTACCAACAGCTTTATTGTAGAAAGCGATTACCTGTCACCTGTATTGCAGGAAGATCCTGATAAGCTGTTGCGGCCAGCCGTTCCGGTTCCGGTGACAGGGACTGGTCAGCAGGGTGCGCAACAGCCCTTTATGTACATGGGCCGTGTGCTGGATTATGCGTCGTGGTCGCCCGCCACTGAACCCGCTGCCAGTTATCTTCCCGCTTATAAGCGGGAGGATGGCCGCCATCATTACCTGACATCCGTAGGTTTTTGCAGGCCCTGGTTTTGCTGCCTACTACCCGGAATGTAACAGCGTGTTTGGTTTCTGGGACCGCTTCCTGGATCAGCCGGATGTGTTCAGCGCCATCACAAAGAATGAGAACATACAGTTTAAGGTAACTTACCAGGTAACGGGATGGATCAACGAAGCAGGCGCCGAGCCCCTGGCAGGCCTGCAGGCAAGCGTTATAAAACAATACCAGGAGCTGCTGAACCAGCACAACAGCCAGCAGGTAAAAATGGACATTACACCCGCCGCCGTGTTTGCACAGCTGATGGAAAAGCAGTTTGGCTGGGCAGTGAACACCGATGATATTGCCTGTACATTTAATACGGATGGTTCCATCAAAACGATTGCCCTGCCTGAACATACGCTGTGTAGCGGCATTATCCAGGAAGTGGTCTGGAAACTTTCACCGAACGCCGTTAACAAGAGTTTCCTGAGCGCTACAACTGCGCTTACCCCTTCTGCTATCTGGAAAGACAATACGGTGAAGGTAGCGGTAGGTAATACTACCCCGGAAGCAGTAGCAGCGCTCGTGAAGCATGATCTGAACAATAGTACCGGCGATCCTGACCTGCTCAACAATTACGAATACCTGCTGAACGCATTCCAGCTGGGGTTGCTGGATAGCATGGAGAATAAGATCAACAGCATCTTTGACCTGGATGAAATACTGCATAACAACGGCTATGAAAAAGTAAGCGGCGGACAGGTTTGGATGGTGCAGCAGGAGCAGCCGGAAAATCCGGAAATGCCGCCCAACACAGACAGAACGGTTACCCTTCCGCCGGAGCTGGCGGCGCAGCTTTCCTTACTGAACCAGGCGCAGAAAAAATATGACCAGGGAAGGGCTGCGCTGGATACGGCGAGAAAGCAGTTGTTCATGGACTGGCTGCGTTATGTGAAGATGAATGTGGAAGCGAAAGATCCGAATATCGATTTCAATAAGATGTCTGCTTTTCTGCTCACCAGCTCCGGAGGAGCGATCAATGAAGTGGTGACATTGGGCAGGCAGGCAGGTCTGCTGCAGTACGATTATGATCCTGTTTCCGGGCAGATCAGCGGTATAAAAAATGCGCCCGCAGCAGCAGGATCTTATGCGGAGGCAGTATATAATAATTTTCTGGCGGTCAGTAATAAAGTAAGTGAGCAGAAAGGCTGGAAGCTGGCCATTGCGCCGGCCCCGCCCTTCTATAAACCTACTGATCCTGTACTGGTGCTGGAGGGCGATAAGATCGTACCTGTACGCCGCAACGGAACAGGTCCTTTAACGCATGTGCGGCTGAGCCCTGCGATCCTCAGCGTTTTGCAGATCACTTATAACAATGTGCAATTTACTATCACTGGCAGCAGCTTAAGCGGCGTACCTGTTGTAAGCGCTTTTCAGTCCTTATGCTGCTGAAGTACAGGCGCTGATTCACAGAAGCCTGTTTCCTGGCGCCGATGATGGCGGACATTGATCGCAGTCTGCCTGAAAGCTAAGGGAGGAGCAGGCAATCCCGCGGTACCAGACAGCACCGTTTTCAGCGCTGCACTGCGCATGGCGCAGGGAGGTTTCAGTCCGCTGGAAAGCTCTTACAGCGGCGGTCTTTTCCAGCTGCTCAGGCAAGCGGATCAGCCGGTAAAAAATGCAACGCAGACTATCACCGCGCCAATGGCTGTCACCTTTGAATTCACCAACGAGACCCATGCGGGATTGCTGCCCGGCGCAGTGGCCTGGAATGCGCAGCAGCTGGCGCCGAACCTGGCTGCAGACAGGGTAGATCCTTTTATGCCTGTTTACCTGGTATGGCATGTGAATTTCAAACCGCTTAAGAAGAACAATACCGACGGTGTAAATTATACGGCAACGAACCTCAGCGATTATTTTGTGCTGGATGGCAATGCGATCGATTATGAGTATAAAGTGAATGAAGGCGCACCCGTGAATTTCACGGCGGCAAATTTTGTGACAGGATACAAGGGCGCCGTTGCCTTGTCAAAAAAGCCGGCGATGAACCTGGCTGCACAGATCAGGAAATATGTACAGCAGCACCCGAAAGATCCGGCTGTATCCGTATTGAACAGGATAGCAGACAGCTATGCAGCGGGCAACTATATTTCGCAGTCGCTGGATGGATTCAACTGGCAGCAGATCCTGAAGAAGCGCATCCCGAAGATCACCGTACAGAATCTGACTGCTGTCAGCGACCCGGTAACAGCGCAGCTGCATACGAATGCCAGTCAGTCTGATACAGACGATAACTGGTATGACTTTGCCTTTAACGGCCTGGCGCCTGTTGCAGGCGGCGAACTGGCCAGGCTGCAATATGGTCCGCTAAGGGCTGGCTTTTTCCAGGTACAGTCCCTGGAGATCGTAGACGTTTTCGGTCAAAGGCTGCAGATAGATACGGATCTTTCCGATCAGGACGTACCATTGGAAGTGATACCCTCGTTTACCCTGCAATGTATGCCCGCCGATAAGGCGCATACGCCGTCGATGGTATATCTCCCGCCAAGAATCCTGGAATCAACACGGCTTTGGTTCAGGTGGCTGTCGGCCTCCCACAATAATGTGCCCGGAACAGCGGAGGAGGTTGTGGAGATGAGCAGCCATCCTGCCACTTCTCCCATTGCAGGCTGGGTTTTACCTAATCACCTTGATAACAGCCTGTTCTTTTATGACGCCGGCGGCGCGCCCATCGGATCATTCGGCATTGAGCACAATACGCTGAAATACCGTACCCGTGCGGGCAACAGCCTGAACCCGGAAAACGATCTTGCAAAAGACCTGCTGCATGTGAATGTACATGTGGCTGCTTTTATGCAGTTCATCAATGCCAGGGATTACCTTTTCCTGCAGGACCTGATGAGCGCTATACTGGCATCGGATCATTTAATGAATACGCCCGATTTTGCTTCCAATGCCAGCTTGGGTGTATTTATAGGCAGGCCCCTGGCCCTGACCAGGGCGCAGATCGCTATTGAAACGCTGGGAGCGGTGCTGCCCCTGAGCCAGGCGGATATTCATCCTGCAGATCCTTATCCGCAGGATATCCTGAACGGGCGTACGAAGTATGCCGACAGGCAGGCATTCAGCAGCGCGAATGCAGGACAGGTGAATATTGCCGTAAGGCTGGGCGACCTGGTGAAAGCCGGTGATGGCCTGATAGGGTACCAGCTGGAAGGTAATGATACCGGTACATTTTATGCGCCCACTGCGCCCGAAGCCGGTGCGCACGGCGTGTTGCGGCCGGGCCCGGAAACCCTGCAGCTTAAGCTGAATGCGCCTGCAAAGGTAGTGACCATGCTGATTGATCCCCGGGCTGCGGTGAATGCCACCACCGGTATATTACCCGTACAATCTTTACAGGTACCGCCGGATCAGTATGCGCAGATCATGCAGCGGCTGGCGGTCACCTTCTTTACCCATCCTTTGCTGAAGGAGCAGGAGCGCCTGGTAGCACCGACGCCCGCAGTAGCGGGATATGAGTGGTCCTGGTTGCAACCCCTGGGCGCCGCTACGATTGCCACCCCTCTTAAACCGGACGCCGTAAACGACGCCGTGCAATATGGTTATTCACCACAGATGCTGCTGGAGGGCTGGCTGCAATTAGCCAAAAAAGTATAAACAAATGTGCCGATGATGAAATTATACGATAACACACCAACGGTAGACCTGGATGTGTGCAGCACTGCCACCGGCAGTACGGTGATCTACGTAGGCGTGGTGCAGGACCTGAAAGTGAAGCTCACGAACAGAACAGGAAAAGAGATTACATTCAGTGCCGGTGATCATGCGTCCTGTTTTGAAATTGTGCTGCCATCTTTCTATACCAGCGCGGAGATCAGCCGGATGTCCGTAACAGACCTGCCCGGCTGGACCTGTAAGGCAACTGACTATACGTTGCAGGTCACGATAGACGCTGCTGCGCAGCAGCCATGGGTCAATGACTCCATCCTGCAGTTTACCATCAAAGGGGCGCAGACCAATGACAAGGCGGCGCCGGAAGATATTGCGGTCAATTTCGTGAATATGGCCGGTGACAATATCCCCGGCAGCCAGCATGTTACTTTAACACCGGCCATGCCCCCGGTAGACGGCAAGGCCGACCTGCGGAAGCTGCTGGATATTTCCCTGGATAACCAGGGCGTAGTATTTGTATCGCCCGGGTATACGGATAAGCTGGCCAATAAGCTTTTCCTGAATATCAAGAATAAATCAGGCAGCCCTTTGTTTACGGGTAGCGCCACATCGGGCAGGAACAAAAATGCGGCCATACAGATCTCTTTTGTTGCCGGTCAGACAACAGGCGCATTGGCTCCGGGGGAACACATTGAACAGATCAGGTGCAGTCCTTATGTGAGCCAGGCATTGTTTGACTGGAGCGCCCGGCCGGATGAAGACAAGGCTGGGGGCTGGAAGCTGACACCTGCCAATACCAATACGGGTTTGCTGGGTACGGACGAAAATGCGAACGTGTCATTTATGTTCAGTGATATTGTTACGGCTAACCCCCTGGGATATACGCAGATGATCCTCCGCTTTACCGGTTTCTCAAAAGATGATAAGACGGATTACAATGATTTTGTGCACATCCTCAATATCAACAAACAGCCTCCGCCACCAACAAGGGGCATACAGCATTTTTACAGCCAGGAGGCGCTGTTCACCGTGAATGGGCCCGGGCAGCCGGTCAGCTTCCAGCTGAACTGGTCTATGATCTTTGTGGACAGGATCACGCTGATCACAAACTATATGGGGCATACGCCGTATATCAAGACTTATACCGCCGGTACCCCGCTGCAATACGACCACTACAAGGTCACTATCCCCAGTGTGGCCCAGAGCATGCCTGTTTTTGTAACCATCCAGGCATACGATGGGAACGGCGGCTTTTTAAACAGCCTGCAGTTCAGTGTATTTATACAAAGTAATTCCTTTACAGATCCGCGGGATCACCAGGTATACCCGGCCGTAAAGATCGGGAACCAGCTATGGATGGCCAGGAACCTGGATTACTTCATGGAAGGGAAATCATTTGTGCTTGGGAATAATGCTGCCAACGAGCCCAAATATGGCAGGCTATACTACTGGGAGGCCGCTATGCAAAACCTGCCGGATGGCTGGAGGCTGCCTGCTTTGGAAGACTGGCAGAATGTACTGCAGGTATATGGATCGGCTGCAGATGCCTATAAGGCAATGACAGGCGCCGGTGGCTTTAATGCGCAGATGGGCGGGGATATGGACAACCTGAAGAGCTTTACCGATGATGCCAACGGGTATTACTGGACGAGTACCCGGCAGGATGCTCATAATATCTGCTATGCCAGATTTGACAGCAGCAGCAGGAAGCTGAACCTGCTGAATACCCTTCCCCCGGATTTTGCTTTATCCATCAGGTATGTGAAAGATCTCTAGCATGGGAACGATTTGTCTTTGTATGATGGTGCGCAACGAGGCGCACGTGATCGAAAGAGCGCTGCAGTCTGTCAGGCATTTAATTGACTACTGGGTCATTTGCGATACCGGCTCTGAAGACGATACGCCCGCCCGCATTTTACAGGCGATGCAAGGTAAGGCCGGTGAGCTGCACCGGGTGCCCTGGGTAAACTTCGGGCATAACCGCACACAGGTGATCGGGTTGGCAAAGCATAAGGCTGACTATGCCCTGATCATGGATGCAGACATGGTAGCCAATATTCATGCGCCCTTTAAGGAGGGGCTGTGTAAAGACTTTTATGAGATACGGTATGAGGGGGATGTGGATTATACCCAGCCAATGCTGGTGTCAACTGCGCATGACTGGAAATATATAGGCGTTACGCATGAGTACATCTTTTCGCCTACTGCCGGAAGCTGGGAGATCCTACAGGAGCTGACGCTCACACATTTTGCAGACGGCGGTATGAGAAGTGAAAAGCTGGAACGGGATGTAAGACTGCTCACCGCCTCCCTGGAGCAGGATCCGGATAATACCAGGAACATCTTTTACCTGGCACAATCCTATAAAGACCTGGATCAGTATGAAGCTGCCATTTACTGGTACCAGCAACGGCTGCGATACGAAGGATGGGCCGAGGAAAGATGGTATGCCATGTACCAGCTTGCGAGAATGAAGCAGCTGGCGGGAAGAGACTGGAATGAAGTATTGAGCGGTTACCTGGCTGCCTATGGCGCCCGGCCTTCGCGTTTGGAGCCGGTATACGAGATAGTGCGGTATTACCGGGATCGACAGGAATTTCATACCGGCTACCTGTTTGCCGCGCATGCAGGACATTCACTGCAATACCCCGCAGATATGCTGTTCATAGACAGGCCTGTTTACACGTACCTGCTCCAGCTGGAATATGGCGTCTGCGCTTTTGGCGCCGGCAGGATAAGCGAGGCAGTTAAGGCTTTTAACGAGGTGCTGCTGGTGGATCAGCTGCCGGATTGGGTGATAGCATCGGCAGAAAGGGGGCGGAAAATGGCGCTGGAAAAACTGAGTGTTGCGGCACATCAATAAATAAACACGGCTGCTCAAAGCAAACATCTTTTTACACGTATAAACACTTATGCATCACAAGATGGCAGATAATACATTGCAACCTGTGCAGCTGGCTGCATTCCTGGACAAGGCATCACAGGNNCGGGCATGATACTGCCTTACTGATGAACGGGGAAGAAGCGGTTTCGTTTTTGACGGTGGATGATCTTGTACAGATCAGCCGATGGTTTTGTAACGCCGGCGAACAGGAAAAGGCGATGCGCCTGCGAACCTTTTTCAACCCGGCCATCGCAGCCCGCAGCAGGCTGGGACAGGGCATGCATGACAGGGGCGAAGCATTTGCATTTGCAGGCGCGGCCCTGGAGGAAGGGGATCATTACGGGCTGTCCAGGCATATGCCTTTCCATGTAAAGGTGGTATCGGTACTAACAAAGGTGATCAAACGGGATGAAACATGGGATGTGAGTGTAAGGGGAGCCGTGTGGGGCCTGGACGATATGGAGGAATTGTATGTAGCGCTGAACATTGGCACTTTGATATTAGCGCCCGGGGCCAGGCTGGTAGTCAGGGGCAATGTTTTTTCCCTGCTGTGCCAGCGGGTGATATGTATGCCCGGTGATGGAGACAGCAGTGCGGCTTATCATATCGGGATACTGCCAACGCCTTTCTCCGTAGACTTTGGCTATGGGCCTCACGATGGTGCGCATGGAATGGCGGGGCGTAATGGGCGTAACGGTAATAATGGCCGGGAAGCAGTGGTAGAACGAACGCTGCTGGGTTACAGGCTGCAAGCTGAACTGGACCCTGCAGAGATGAACGGAGAAAACGGCGAAGATGGCGGGCCGGGCCACAACGGGGCGAAAGGCCGCAATGGCGGGATGGCTAAACTGGCGGAGCTGACTTTTCGCCAGGTGGAAGGAAGGCTGACTGTTTTTACACAAGCCGGAAAAGGAGGGGACGGCGGTAATGGCGGCAACGGCGGCGATGGCGGCAACGGTGGTGTGGGGGCACCCGGGCATACCCTGATCAGGGGGCTGTTACCACGCGGTGCAAATGGACATGGCGGTAAGGGAGGCGATGGCGGTAAGGGCGGTAACGGAGGCAACGGCGGGCTATCCTCCAACATTTATATCACCGTGCCGGAGGCTGACATGCATAAGGTCACCAGGACGGCATTGCCTGCCGAAGCGGGGCGCGGCGGCGCCGGCGGCAGGGGCGGAAGAGGCGGTATAGGCCCGGATGGAATCAGCGCGGCGCATGGTGATCCCGGCAGCAACGGTATGCCGGGCAGAAGCCGCCCGGCGGCAGTGATATTGCTTAACGGCCAGGTTTAATAGCAGCTAATTTAAAAAATTGAATACGATCAATTATGGCAACTACACTCAACTTTTATGAACGGGCAGAACGTTTGGGCCATTCTGTTGAAGCCTTGAAAGGCGGGCAGGCGATCATTTCCTCCCTGATGATCCCTGATATCGACAGATTGAAGGAAGTACTTGGCGGAGATGTTACAGAACCGGTATTAAGAGAAAAAAGACTGCGGGATCTTTTTGGCGATAAGCTGGTGTCTCCCGCAGAGGATGACGGCAGCGAAACGGCTATCCTTAACAGGGTGCAGCGCTTCATTTACGGAAATGATCCTTTATCAGATCTTGACAGGCAGCGGACGAAACATTTGTTCCCATTTGAGGTCAAAGCTGCTTCCTATCCCGACCAGCGGATTACAGAGAAATGGGATCTGACAGACAAGGGCCCGGTTGTCCTGAATATCGGGAAGCTGACACTGGAGGATGGCGGGTACATCGTCATTCATAATACCGCGCTTACCTTCTATGCAGATGTCATAGAACGGAATGGCAGCGCCAAAACGCAGAGCATGTATGATATCAATATCCTGGGTGCAACGGGCGCCACGGGCTGCACGGGAAGTGCCGGTAATGAGGGTGGCGTAGGAGGACCCGGCGTCAACGGACAGTGCAATGCTGAACCGGGTAAAAGGGGAGAAACCGGGCAAAGAGGAGCTACTGGCGGAACCGGGAGTCCAGGTGGAGACGGGCTTCCAAGTCTAGCAGCCTCCATCATGATCGGGAAAAGTATAGGCGGCAGCACTCAGCAGTTGCACATCATGACCAGGTCGGGTACCGGTGGTGCAGGCGGTATAGGCGGTACCGGTGGAAAAGGAGGCCGGGGCGGCGTTGGCGGCGACGGTGTTACCTGTGGTTGCGACGGCACCAATGGCGGGAATGGCGGCAACGGAGGCGATGGCGGAAGAGGCGGCACCGGTGGGAGCGGCGGGAATGGTACGGATGCCAATGGCAATATAGTGATCAAAGTTCCGGCTGAGGAAGCCGCTAAGATCATTACCCACAGATTTGCTGCGCCTGCAGGGATAGGAGCTACCGGCGGTCCGGGCGGTGAAAAAGGAGAGGGTGGAGATGGCGGACGGGAAGGTAAGCACCATTCGAGAGGCTCGAGGGGAGGAGGTGGTGTTCCGGGGAATGAAGGTCCCCGGGGACAGCAGGGTGCTAAGGAGGGGCAGCCGGCCGTGATTGTGCTGGATAAGGAGTAAGAAAGTTGTTCAATTGCATGGGCTGGGTTTAAATGTTAACGGGCAGGGGAATTGTCATCCATTTCCACGATGACCGCTGAATGGTTCACATTTTTTTGAAGTGCACGTTGTTATGAGGGAGGAACGAAAGGGAAAATTAAACAAATCTGGTAAATACGGGAAAAATCCCGTAGGGTAGTATAAGCAAACAGGGGAAATTTGTATTGTAAACAGCGTGCTTTACTGTTGTGCTGCATGGCTTGGCATGACGATTGGAGTTAAAGTAGCATGCCAGTCAGAAAGAAAATATCCCCCCGCCAGCTAATGACAGCCGCCCGCGAGGCCGAACTGCAGGAAGATATCGATACCGCCCTGGCCTTGTATAAACAGGCAGTGAATAGCGATCCCCTTGCAGCAACCGCCTGGCAGCGGCTCATGATCCTCCACAGGAAGCAAAAGGATTATGCCGGCGAACTGAAGATCATCAACCTTGCCTTGCAGGCATTTGATACCCACCACCGCCAGGAGCAGAAAGAATGGCTGCAGGCAAACAGGAAGGCGGCCAGGGTGGCCAAATCGCTGGCAAAAAGCCTTGGTTTAATGGATAAGAAGGGCATTGTAATAGACGATAACCCGGTGCTGGAAAAATGGATACACCGCAAAGAGTGGGTAACGGCCCGGCTAAAGAAAAAGAAAGCGGCGGCCCGCCGGTAAGCATGGTAAAAGCAGGCAGGCATGAAACAATTTTCAGCTATAATGGGTTATGCAGGGCGGTACTTCAGTAATACCGCGTTCCTGGGACAGGGCGCAGACCAGGTGCAGGAGATAGTTTATACGGTGATTGTGGATGATCATCCCAGGCTGCACAATTTCCTCCTGACCTGGAATACAAAGAAAGGCTGGCTGTCAGAACAATTTGACGAAGCAGACAGGCCCTTTGTCCAGGCCTTGCAACAGGCGATAGATAAAGATGCGGGGCGTTCACAGCAGTAAGTCTGCCATATTTTTGTTATCTTCGGCTATATAATGCGCATGAACCCTGATGTTAGCTCCAAATAACTTCATCACGGTGATTTTTAGCCATTTTTATTGAGCGACTGATTGAAAGCATAGATCTGTTCGTAGTTATTGTCGTTGTCTGATCGAGCGTTAAAACGTATTCATCCCTAATCACCATAGCAAAAAATACACGTATGCTAGTTCCCTACAAAGCCCCCGTTTACCACGACCATAATGGTAACGAAATTACGCCCGCCGGGAAATTCTGGGCCGGTCTGATTCTTATCCTGTTTACACTGGGTAGTGCACTGTACATAGTTGGGCACTGGCCCGACCAGATGCCCAAGCCGGGAGATGACGTGCATGCCTTTTATTCCTATAAATGGTTTGATGTAAAGCTGCAAACAGAAAGCACAACCGGGGTGCATATTAACACCCTGCTGCTAATACTCGTGGCCTTTGGCGGCTTCCTGGGCAACATGATCTACATCGCTGCCTCTTTTACCACCTATGTAGGATCAGGCAAGTTCAGGAAAAGCTGGACGCTGTGGTATTGTGTCAAGCCTTTTTCTGCGGCCGCACTGGCTATTGCCATGTACTTTGTTTTCAGGGGCGGCTTCCTGAACATGAGCGATGCCAGCTCCAACATCAACATCTACGGCCTGATGACGCTCTCCCTGCTGGCCGGTTTATTTACAGACCGTACTACGCTGAAGCTCAAAGAGGTGTTTGATGTGCTGCTGAAACCAAAAGAAGAACGCCCGGATGCGCTGGAGAACAATCTGCCGAAAGTGTTGAGCGTAACGGCAGACCCACTGGAGCCCGGCAAAGCAGTAAACATCACCCTTGCAGGGAGTCACCTGGACAAAGAAAAAGCCACGATCACTATTGAAGGACAACCGGTGACGGCCGCACTGGATATTAAGCCGGATAATATCAGTTTCCCCTATACGCTGCCGGATGAATGGAAAGACAGGGAATCCCTGACCCTTTCCGTACAGTTTGAAAAGGAGAAAGAGGCAAAGACATTCCCGCTGGCGGTTAAAGGCGCTGCAACAAATGGAGTGGGGAACGGTGTACAGGAGCCTGCAGCAGATACCCTGACGGAAGAAGATATCGTAACGGATGCTCCTGATCATGTAAATGGTGAACAACCCGTTGTAAAAGAATAGTGTATGAACAACTTTATCACCACAGATTTCCTGAACCTGCGTAATCAGCCCGCCATTGTCAAGGGCAATGTAATAGCCGTGATGCCTCCCGATACAGTGGTGGAAGGCCTGAACGGGGAAGAAGCGCCCGGCTGGCTGAAGGTAAAAGTGATGTTAGGCAAAACACTGGCGCAGGGCTTTGCTTCGCGAAAATACCTGCAATCCACCGCGCTGGGGTTTCCCGACGAAGCGCCCGCGCCTGTGGTCAATGCCATACCTGCTGTTCATTATCCGCCCGGCGACCGCAAAATCAGTCGGAAGCAGGTACATGGCAGGGCCTATCCGCTGAATGAGCCGGGCCTGTTAAAGGTAGCGCTTGACCAGGTACAGGGAGCGGCAGAAAAATGCGCCGCCGTACACAATCTGCTGGATTACCTGGATGTGGAACACAGCGCCCGTTATGCACCGGGAGAAGGCAGCACCTTCTGCAACATTTATGCTTATGATGTAGCGTATTGCCTGGGGGCTTATCTTCCCCGGGTATGGTGGACGGCAGAAGCCATTGTGCAGCTGCAGCAGGGCCAGACCCTTACACCAAAGTATGACCAGAACATAACGGAGTATACGGCCAACCGTATCTGTAACTGGTTTGATCAATATGGCGTATCTTTCGGCTGGCAACGTTTGTTTGACCTGACCATACTGCAGAACGAAGTGAATAAAGGAAAGCTCGGAATCATTGTAGCACAGCGCATTAATATGAGCAATCCCGGGCATATTGTGGCCGTAGTGCCGGAAAATGATCTGCACAGCGCCAAACGGAATGGCAGCAGCGTGGTATCGACCTTTACAATCCCAGGCAGGTGCAAAAAATAAGAAGTATTTTACAGCGCTGAACTGGTGGGAAGACAGCAGCCGGTTTAAGAAGTTTGGCTGCTGGATATGGGGCTGACATGCGGGTTTAAAAATAATCATCCAGGATATGGCTAAATACCTTTTCAATAACGGTAAGTTTAAAGATCTGATAATACCTGCCCAATTTGATAGTACGAAGATATTTTTGTCTGCAGAAGTGACGCCGGAAAATGATATGATCAGTATTGCCGGTCATTCCATTATCCAGTGTTTAAAGATCGAGATAGCAGACGTGATATTTACCGATCATCCGCTCAATCACGCCAGGAAACTCTATGACCGCACGCTGGAAGTGGAGGTGAATGCCAGTAAGATAAAGACCGGCGAAGGAGAAGGCAACGGTTCCAGGGTGCCTGTTAACTGCAAGCTCACGATAGAAGCCGGCGATAACCTGCTGGAGGAGTTTGAGCTGAACGATAAAAAAAGCCCATCTGCCAATTCTGTATTTATTTTCCGGATCAAATTTCTGCAGGAACAATGAGAGTAGCCAGCATTGCATGTATTTTGTTCTTCCTTTTTACCCTGAGCCTGCGGGCCCAGGAGCCACAGCTGAAACAACTGGAGCTGACTACCAGTCCGGCTTTTGTATTGCTGGGGGTACATCCCACCAATATCCAGCGCCCTTCTACGCCCCGCGATTTCGCGGCCAGCCTGCAGACGGCCCAGGTGAATGGCTCTATACAGCCCAATTTTGCCGTTGAGACCAATCCGTTTAACTGGAATAAGAAAGCGCCGCAAAATAAGTACAGCTTTATTGCCAACGATTATTTTTCAGATAAGCTATGGCCGGCGATTAAGAAGAACTTCGCGTTGTCTATTGCAACTTCCGCTACGGATACGGCCAAATTTGGTAACCTGCACAAGGGAACGGGACTTGGCTACGGGGTGCGGGTCACCTTGTTTCCCGGAACCGTGAATAAAAGAACGCGTAATGATTTCAAGCTGTGGGCCAGGGCGGAGATGATCGAGCTTTTTGCGAATGTGCTGCAAAGAACAATAAGTGATGAAGCACATGTGTTCAGCTACCAGGATGTTACCCAGGCCTTTGATATCAGCGTGGCCACCCTGCTGGCCAAGAAGGATATCCCGGACCATATGAAGCCCTGGCTGTTGAATGAACTGACCATCTACAAGGGGAAGATCGCTGCCGTGCAGGACAAGACCGAACTGGATACGTTACTGGCATCGGAAATGGATACACTGAGCAAAGAAAAGGAACAGGTCCTGAATAAGATCAATACCCGTAAAACACCTTTTGCCAGGGACGGCTTTATACTTGAATTTGCCGTATGCAGGAGTGACGCTGATGCAGGGCAACGCCTGGGATAGCAGCGTGTATGCCAAAAGCGGTATATGGCTTACACCTTCTTACCGCATAGACCTGGGTACGGATAAGGATCCGGCTACGATACAGTCGCTCGATATCCTGGGGGTGTTGCGCTATATATGGAACACCGAGCCGGGTCGATGAAGCCAATTACCTGGATTTTGGCGCCAAGCTGCAGTTTAACCGGAACGACTGGAATGTGGGCTTTGAAGGGGTGTTCCGGCATGCGTCGGAAGCGCCGGCAGGCGTGGATTCCCGCTGGACGTATACCTGGGTGGGAAATTTCAGTTATACCATTAAAGAGAATATTACTTTGCGGTTGAGCTTTGGGTCGCAGTTTGATGGAACTACACGGAGTTATACAAGGCCCAATGAGATACTGGCGATAGGTGGTGTTAATTTTGGGTTGCTTAAATAGGAGAGGATCCAATTTCCCCGCCTCCCTTATCTTTGCCCGAGGAACCGCCTTTTAATGTCAAACGAAACGCCCATCCGCAAGATCATCCACATTGACATGGACGCATTTTATGCATCCATCGAGCAGCGTGACAACCCTGATCTGCGCGGCAAGCCCATTGTAGTGGGTGGTTCTCCGGAAGGCCGGGGAGGGGTGGTAGCCACAGCCAGTTATGAAGCACGTAAATTTGGTGTACGCTCTGCCATGCCATCTAAAAGGGCGCAGCAGCTTTGCCCGCAGGCCATTTTCGTACGTCCGAGGTTTGAAGTATACAAAGAGGTATCCAGGCATATCCGCGAGATCTTTCACCGCTACACGGACCTGATCGAGCCCTTATCGCTGGATGAGGCCTACCTGGATGTCACTACCGATAAACAAAACATCGGCTCCGCTATTGAGATCGCTAAACTGATCAAGCAGGCGATCAAAGATGAGCTGCACCTTACCGCTTCTGCAGGTGTTTCCATTAACAAGTTTGTAGCCAAGATCGCTTCTGACATACAGAAGCCGGACGGCCTCACCTTCATCGGGCCTTCTGCGATCGAGGCGTTTATGGAGCAGCTGCCGGTAGAGAAATTCCATGGCGTAGGCAAAGTTACCGCCGATAAAATGAAACGCATGGGGCTGTTCACCGGCGCTGATCTGAAAAAGCTGGCAGAATCAGACCTCGTGCAGCATTTTGGCAAGACCGGCCGTTTCTATTACAGGATTGTGCGGGGGATAGACAACCGGGAAGTAGAGCCGCACCGGGAAACGAAATCGCTCAGCGCGGAGGATACTTTTCCTTATGATCTTACCAGCCTGGAGGAGATGAACGCAGAGATAGACAAGATCTCCCTGGTGGTACATGAACGCCTGAAAAAATACAACCTGAAAGGCAGAACCATCACTATAAAAATAAAATACAGCGATTTTAAACAGATCACCCGGAACCATTCTTTACCGCAGCCGGTGAATGACCTGGAAACCATTCGCACCATTGCCAAACAGCTGCTGGCCGCCACGGAGCCGGAAGACAAAAAGATACGCCTGCTGGGGGTGGGGCTCTCCAATTTCGGGGAGATACAGCCGGAAAGCGGGAGGGACAGGGGCGCCTGGCAGCTGGAGCTGTTTTAAACATAGCAAAGAACAGTGCCATTCAATTATAGATCCCATCGATCTCCTTCGCATACTTTTCCAGGATCACCGCCCTGCGCAGACTTAATTTAGGCGTTAGCTCGCCGCCTTCAATGTTCCAGCTGTGCGGCAGCAGTTCAAATTTCTTCACCTGTTCTACCTGGCTGAATTCCCGGTTATACTCGTCCACGATGGTTTTGTAAAAATGCCGTACCTCAGGGTCCTGCACCAGGGCTTCGGGTGTGTTGGCGCGAATGCCCTGTCTTTTAGCCCATTCCCGCAGCACGAGGAATACCGGCACGATCAGCGCCGCGGTGAATTTACGGTTGGCCCCCAGCACCATTACCTGTTCAATGAAAGCGCTTTCTTTTAATCGGTGCTCTATAGGGAGCGGGGCCACGTATTTGCCGCCGCTGGTTTTGAACATCTCCTTTTTACGGTCGGTGATCTTCAGGAAGCGGCCGTCCAGGAAGGCGCCGATATCGCCGGTGTGGTACCAGCCATCTATGATCACCTCTGCTGTGAGATCGGGACGGCGATAGTAGCCCATCATCACATTGTCGCCTTTACAAAGGATCTCTCCATCGTCTGCGATCTTTACGGCAAGGTTCGGAATCAGCGGGCCAACGGTGCCGAACATACGATCTTTCTCTTCGAAACGGTTTACACTGATCACCGGCGATGTTTCAGTGAGGCCGTAGCCTTCCATGATCACGATGCGGGCAGCGGTGAAGATGCGGATCAGGCGTACCTGGCAGGCGGCGCCGCCGGTAACGATGCATTTGATGCTGCCGCCCAGGGCTGCCCGCCATTTGCTGAACACCAAAGCATTGGCGAGTGACAGCTGCAGGCGGTACAGTAAAGGCTGCCTTTTGTTGATTTCGAACCGGGTAGCGAGGTCGTGAGCCCAATAGAACAGGGCTTTTTTTATGCCGCGCAGCGTAGCGCCCTTGTCCATTATACGGTCGTATACTTTTTCGAGCAGGCGCGGAACAGTGGTAAACAGGTGCGGGCGCACCTCCTTCAGGTTATCGCCAATGCTTTCCAGGCTTTCTGTATAGTACACCGGGATGCCCTTGAACAGGTAGAGATAAGTGACCATCCGTTCAAAAATATGATTGAGTGGCAGAAAACTGATGGCCCTTAAAGGATATCCCGGCGGGAAGGAGGGCAGGCAGTTCAGGATATTGCTGATAATATTGCGGTGTGAAAGCATTACCCCTTTTGGTGTACCGGTAGTGCCGGAAGTATAGATGATAGTGGCCAGCTGCTCTGCGCCTATAGTTTCAGCAATGGCGTCGGCGCGGTTAATACTCTCTGCATCTGCCAGTGCGAGGAGACTGCTCCAGTGCGGGGCGCCGGCTACCATTTCGAAGGTATAGACCTCCTGTAAATGGAACAGCTGATCGCGGATGCCGGCTATCTTTTCAAACAGAACATCGTCCTGCGTGAATATCATTTTCACTTTGGCGTCCTGCAGGATAAAGGTCAGCTCATGCAGATGGATGGTTGGATAGATGGGCACCAGAACGGCGCCGATACGTTGTACCGCCAGGTCAAGCATGATCCATTCGGGCTGATTCCTGCAGAGGATGGCGATCTTATCGCGCCCCTCGGGCGTCATGTCGTTACCGCTGACCCCTGTTTTGAGGAGCCCGGCGCTCAGTTTGTCTACAATATCTTTTACTTCCTGTGTGGTGTAAGTTCTCCATACGCCCTGCTCTTTGGCGGCCAGCATATCCGGTAGCGGGTTGTGCTCAAGCTGATAGGGTATACAGTCGAATAGTCTTTTGGGATCAAGCATAACAGCGGAATATGGGTTAACAGCAAGTTATTCAATTTTTCCGACAATTGGCCGGAGCACAGGCGCGCCGGTTGAAACACAAAATATGAGGATGCTGTATTATATTGTAGACGCAAATAATAATCAACGTGAGCGACCCGATTGTTTACATCAACGATACTTTCCTGCCTGCTTCACAGGCAGCACTACAGATAAGCGACCTGGCCATTCAGCGCGGATATGGCATTTTCGATTTCGTTCAAGACCCTGGATCATTTGCCGGTGTTCCGTGGATGAACACCTGGACCGCTTCTATCATTCTGCTGAGCAGATGCGCCTGGCCCCGGGCAAAGACCGCGATCAGCTGCGGGAAGTGATCAGGGAACTGGCAGCGCAGAACAATATAGCGAACGCGGGTATCCGGATCACACTTACGGGAGGTTATTCGCCGGATGGTTACAGCATTACACGCCCCAACCTGGTTATTACTCAACAGCCCCTGCAGCTGCCCGACAGGGAGCAATTCAGGAGAGGACTGCGTTTGATCAGCTATCCGCATCAGCGGCAGATGCCGCAGGTAAAATCGCTGGATTACCTGATGGCCATCTGGCTGCAGCCATTGATCAGGGAGAAAGGGGCGGATGATGTGCTGTATCAGTATAACGGGCTGGTGTCTGAATGCCCGCGCGCTAATTTCTTCATCGTCACCGGCAATGATACGGTAGTAACGTCCTCTCAACCGCTGAAAGGGATTATACGGATGAAGACCCTGGAAATAGCGTGCAAACAGTTCAAGGTGGAAGAACGGGAGCTGACGCTGGAAGAAGTGTACCAGGCCAGGGAAGCATTCATTACCAGCACTACCAAACATATACTACCGGTGGTTCAGCTGGATGGGAGAGCGATTGGCGATGGGGAGCCTGGAAACATCACCACCATGTTAAACATGGAGCTGGACGATCTCATCTATAACGACGAAGCATAAAATCTATTTGGAACAATCGTTCTGAAATGCTATCTTTGTACTGCCAGGACGCCAGACAATTGTTTGGAATTTAGTTCCGGGTATTTGGAATTTTATCTATCATGGCACGAAACAAAGCGTTTGATCCGGGGGAAAGATTGGAAAAGGCCCGTGACCTGTTTTGGGAGAAGGGGTATCATGCTACGTCCATGCAGGACCTGGTAGAGGCGATGCAGTTGAACAGGGCCAGCATCTACGATACTTATGGCGATAAGCATGCATTGTTCGTACAATGCCTCGCCAATTATGCCACAGGAAAACAGGAAGATTATAAAAGATCAGCAGCGGGAGTAGAGTCGCCCATACGTTCGGTGGAATGTATTATCCGCAGGGCATTGGAGCGCACCATTGAAGATGGCAAAGCCTGTATGGCAACGAAGTCTGCGTTTGAGCTGGGAGAATACGATAAAGAAGTGCGGGAGCTGTTGAAGAAAGACGGTGTAAGACTGGCGAAGGTGTTTGAAGAGCTGCTCCGCAAAGCGCAGGCAGCCGGCGAGATCAGTAAAGACAGGGACCCGGTGGTACTGGCAAATTATATTGTAGCGAATTTCAGCGGGCTGTGGCAGGCCAATATCCTCTCCGGCAACAGGAAGCTGGTACAGCAAATGACGGAATTCCTGATTGAGGTGATAAAACAGTAATCACCTTTTTTTAGGAGCAATTTTGGAATGAACGTTCTGTAATGAGGGGCTTGTTAGAAGCCTCATTGGCAAACTATTCTCTAATATATACAAACATTTAAATTAATCTATGAAACGTCTGACAAACAAAGTAGCCCTGGTAACGGGCGGCAGCCGCGGAATTGGCGCTGCTATCGTAAAACGTCTGGCCGAAGAAGGCGCTAATGTGGCATTTACTTATGTAAGCGCTGCTGAAAAAGCACAGGCGGTGGTAAAAGAAGTAGAAGCCCTAGGCGTAAAGGGCCTGGCTATTGCTGCAGACAATGAAAAGCCGGAGGCGGTAATTGCTGCGGTAGATAAAACCGCCGCCACTTTTGGGCGTATAGACATACTCGTTAACAGTGCCGGTATCTGGATTGCCAAGCCTTTTGAAGAGCATGTACTGGAAGATTTTGACCGGCTGGTAGCCGTGAACGTTAGGGCCGTATATGTAGCCAGCCAGGCCGTGCTGCGTCATATGCCCGAAGGCGGCAGGATCGTGACCATCGGCAGCAATCTTGCTGAGAGGGTATTTGCCCCCGGCATGACCTTGTATTCCATGACAAAATCTGCCCTGATAGGCTTTACCAAAGGCCTGGCGCGCGACCTTGGCAGTAAGAAGATCACCGTAAACCTGGTGCAGCCCGGCGCTACCACTACAGATATGAATCCTGTAGATGGCCCGCACTCCGATTTTGTGCGCAGCTTTATGGCTATTCCCGAATACGGCGAGCCTGCAGGTATTGCCGCTGTGGTAGCCCTGCTGGCCAGTGAAGAAGGCCGTTCTTTTACCGGTACCGAAGTAACGGTTGACGGAGGCCTGAATGCTTAAGCCGTTCATCAAATAAAAGACAGCCATAGCGGAATAATGTGGTATATTTCTAATGTTTGATCACGTTAGAAACAGGAAATTATCTAACCACAATAGCAACCCGCTTATGGCTGTCTTTAATTTAACCATCAACAATGAGGATTTCAAAGTAGATGTGGATCCTCAGATGCCGTTGTTATGGGTGATCCGTGATTTTGCCGGCCTCACCGGCACCAAGTACGGATGCGGTATTGCGCAATGCGGCGCCTGTACCGTGCACCTGGATGGCAATCCCGTTCGTTCCTGCTCCATACCGGTTTCGTCGGTGAACGGACAAAAGGTAGTGACCATCGAAGGTCTTTCTGATAAGGGAGATCATCCCCTGCAGCTTGCCTGGGAAGAAATGGATGTACCGCAATGCGGTTACTGCCAGGCGGGCCAGATCATGACGGCTGCCGCTTTATTGAAAGAAAAACCGCAACCTACAGACCAGGACATTGACAACCTCATGTCTGGCAACATTTGCCGTTGCGGCACCTATAACCGTATCAAGAAAGCCATTCACCTGGCTGCGAAAGGAGGTAAGTCATGAGTATATCCACTATGAACAGACGCAACTTTCTGAAGATCGGAATCACGGCAGGTGGTGGCCTGGTATTGGGCCTGGAATGGTTAAGCTCCTGTAACCCGGCGGGCAGCGGCGGGGCGGAAGCAGCCATGCAAACATTGAATGCTTTCATCAAGATAGGGACCGATGGCCTGGTGACCATCATGGCGCCCAACCCCGAAATAGGACAGGGCGTGAAAACATCCCTGCCCATGATCGTAGCGGAAGAACTGGACGTAGACTGGAAAAATGTGATCGTTGAACAGGCGCCACTGGACACTGATAAGTTTAAACGCCAGGTGGCAGGTGGCAGCGGCTCCGTACGCGAAAGCTGGGAACCCTTCCGCACCGCCGGCGCCACCGGCCGCCAGATGCTGGTGAATGCCGCAGCAGCGCAATGGCAGGTAGACCCGGCCACCTGTACCACAGCAGGTGGTATGGTACTGCATAAAGCCAGCGGCAAAAAGATCGGCTACGGCGAGCTGGCAGAAAAAGCCGCCACCCTGCCGGTGCCCACCGATGTCAAGTTCAAGGAGCCGAATGCCTATAAGATCATCGGCACCCGCACCACCAATGTTGACATGAAAGCGATCGTTACCGGTAAACAAAAATTCGGGATCGATACCAAACGCGAAGGTATGCTGTATGCCACGGTTGTTCGTCCGCCGGCATTCGGACAAACACTGAAAAGCTTTGACGACAGCGAAGCCCGTAAAATGCCGGGTGTAAGCAACGTGGTGTCTTTTGATAACAAGATCGCTGTGCTGGGCCGAAGCACCTGGGAAGTGATGCATGCTGCCAGGGCCATCAAAGCCGAGTGGCAGGATGACGGCAAACTGGAAAGCACCGCAGATTATAAAGCCAATTTTGTTAAAGCGCTGGAGAAATTGCCGAAGGAATCCAAACGGAAGGACGGCAATATCAAAAAAGCGTTTGCATCGGCCGCCAGAACATTCGAAGCTACTTTTGAATGTCCCTTCATTCCGCATAATACCATGGAGCCCATGAACTTCTTTGCGGATGTTAAAGCAGACAGCGTGGAACTGCATGGTCCCATCCAGCTGCCTGACAGAGCCCGTAATACCATCGCCGAGAAATTCAAGATACCCAAAGAGAAGATCAGGGTAAGTATGACCCGCATGGGTGGCGGCTTTGGCAGAAGACTGATGACCGATTTCGTGGAAGAGGCAGTGGCCATTTCACAGCTGGCCAAAGCGCCGGTAAACGTGGTCTGGAGAAGGGAAGATGATATGAGCGGCGGCTACTATCGCCCGATGGCTTTGTACAAATACAAGGCAGCGGTAGACGCCAGCAATAAACTGATCGCCTGGCACCACCATTCCGTAGGCATTTCCGGCAGCACTGCCAGGGAGAACAATTTCCCCGCCGGCGCCGTAGAAAACCTGCAGGTGGATGTACATGATTATAAATCGCCCGTTACTACCGGTCCATGGAGAGCGCCCATTCACAATTATATTGCATTTGCCGAAGAGTCTTTCATAGACGACATTGCCCATCAGCTGGGCAAAGACCCCGTTGCTTTCCGCCTGGAACTGCTGGAGCAGGCCAAGGCTAAACCGGTGGGTCAATGTGATTATGATCCTGACCGTTACGCCGCCGTGATCAAAAAAGCAGCGGAAATGGCAGGATGGGGCCAACCCAAACCGCAAGGGGTTTACCAGGGCATTGGCGCGCATTACTCCTTCAAAACCTATGTAGCGCAGGTGGCCGAGATCACTAACGTGAACGGGCAACTGAAGATCAGCAAGATCTATTGCGCAGTGGATTGCGGCACCGTGATCAACATGAGCGGCGCCGAGAACCAGGTAGAAGGCTCCATGATTGATGGCCTGGGACATGCCCTGTACGGCGAGCTTACCCTCACCAAAGGCAAACCTGATCAATCCAACTATGACCGCTACCGCCTGATACGCATGCAGGAGGCGCCAGCGGTAGAGATCCAGTTTATCCGTAACAACGAAGCGCCCACCGGCCTGGGAGAACCCGGTCTGCCGCCGGTAGGAGCGGCAGTGGCCAATGCCATTTTTGCCGCTACCGGACGAAGACTGAGGTCTCAGCCGTTCATGAACACAGGAAACGTTTTCACCATGGAAAGGAAGGCGGAAGTGTGAGGTTAAGTGTTAGCTATTGTAATGGCTGAAAGTGTTATATTTGACGTTGTGCATACGGATATATAACGCTGTGCGCTAACAGCTACATAACACAACACGATAGCTAACCGCCAATAGCTAGTATATGAAGGAAATCAGAGACATTGTAGCCGCATTTGACAAGGCCCGGCAGCAGGAGAAGCAAACCGCCTTGGCTACCGTCGTGCTGGTAGAGGGATCATCTTACCGCCGGCCGGGCGCTCGGATGCTGATCACGGAAGATGGCACCCTTACCGGTGCGATCAGCGGGGGCTGCCTGGAGGGCGATGCCCTACGCAAAGCACAGCAGGTAATGTTCCGGCGGCAGTCCATGCTGGTAACCTACGATACTACGGACGATGACGATGCCAAGCTGGGTGTAGGACTGGGATGTAACGGCATCATTCACATACTGATAGAGCCGGTCATTACAGACAATCCCAACCACCCGGTACAGTTGCTGAAAGACTGGCTGCTGCAAAGGCAAAACGCTGTGCTGGTCACCCTCTTTTCGTTGGTAGGAGCGCAAGGGCGTACAGCCGGGCACCTCCCTGTTGCTGACCGCCGGCGGCGTCCGCAAACACGAAGCGTTTGAGGGATCGTCCTGGTACGGCGCCATGCTGGCAGATGCGGAAGAGGCTCTGCAAAGCACCACGCCCTCCACCCGTCAGTATGAACAGTACACCGCTTTCGTGGAAGTACTGAAACCACCGCCTTCCCTGCTCATCTTCGGCGCCGGTAACGATGCCATTCCCCTAACCGCCATGGCGGCCGTGCTGGGATGGGATACCACGGTGGTAGACGGCCGCAGCAACTACGCCACCTTACAACGCTTTCCCCTGGCCACCCGCATTATTGTTTCCAAACCGGACCAGGCCCTGAAGCAGCTGACCATAGATGCCCGCACCGCCGCCATACTCATGACACATAACTACGTGTATGACCTGGCCATGCTGCAGCAATTGCTGCCTTTACAGCTGCCCTATATCGGCTCTTTAGGCCCGAAAAAGAAGCTGGACCGCATGTTGGAAGAGCTGCGCAGCAGCGGCGTGGAAGTGTCGCCGGAGCAGCTGGATAAGGTATACGGGCCCACCGGTCTCGATATAGGGGCAGAAGGAGCAGAAGAGATCGCGCTCTCCATTTTTTCAGAGATACAGGCCGTGTTTGCCGCCGCACCGGGCACCTCGTTGCGGGATAAGCAGGCGCCGATACATGCGAAAAATGTGAAAGGTTTGAGATTTGAGGTTTGAGCGTTCGAAGTTTGAGGTTCGTTTAAGGTTATAGGTTGCAGTCATGTGACCAGACAACCTGCAGGGAACCTTCAACTTCTAACGAACCTCAAACTTCGAACGCTCAAACTTTCAAACCTTTAAACTATTCACATGACTGGGCTGATCATTCTCGCTGCCGGCGCTTCCAAACGTATGGGGTGTCCTAAGCAGCAATTAGATTATAAAGGCAAGACCTTGCTGCAGCATGCCATTGATATGGCCATCGGCTCCAGTTGTTCGCCGGTGATCGTGGTATTGGGGGCGCATTCCATGGTGATCTCCCCGGAGATCCCGGGCGGCCGGGTGTCTGTGGTGCAGAATCCCAACTGGGAGGAGGGCATGGCCTCTTCCATCCGGGCGGGTATTACGGCCCTGCAGGAAAAAGCGCCGCAGGCTACAGGCGTTATCTTTATGGTGTGTGATCAGCCTTATGTAGATACCGCTCACCTCAATAACCTGGTACGCCAGAAACTGGATACCGGTAAGGGCATCATCGCCAGCTATTATAATGATACAATGGGTGTGCCCGTATTATTTGATAAGACCTTCTTTCGGGACCTGCTGACCCTGCAGGGAGAGGAAGGCGCTAAAAAGATCGTTTACCGTTATGAACAAGAGGTGGCTGCAGTGCCTTTTCCCCTGGGTTGTATAGATATAGACACCCTCGATGACTATCATTCCCTCTGACAATTTATCCAGCTTTCTGTACAAATTTCCATTGTTAACGCTATTGCATAGCGTTAACTTAGTTTGAGGTTTTGCTTTTCCACGTTACGATACCCTCAATTCCACGAACACCCAAAATCTAAAAGTATGTTTACATCCACGAACCGCATCGGGATCCGCTTCCCGTTTGCCGCTGTATTTCTTTTTCTTTTATGGTTCCCTTTACGGCTGAGCGCCTCCGGTGCAGACCCATCGGCGGTGACGGTCACGGGTAAGGTCACCGCTGCAGAGACTAACAGTCCGCTGCCGGGTGTCTCCGTAGCCCTGAAAGGCACCAGCACCGGGACGGTTACCGACAGCGATGGGAACTATAAACTGATGGTGCCCAATGGCGAAGGCACCCTGGTATTCTCCTTTGTTGGTTATACCAGAAGGGAAGAACCCATTAACAACCGCAGCAGCATTAACGTTGCCCTTTCTCAGGACCTGGCCGCTATTGAAGAAGTGGTGGTAGTAGGTTATGGTACCCGGAAAAAGAGCGATGTGACCGGCTCACTTTCTTCCGTCAGTGCCCAGCAGCTGAAGCAGGTGCCTACACAGAGCATTTCCCAGGCCCTGCAGGGAAGGGCCGCCGGGGTGGATGTGGCTGCCAGCAGCTTTCGCCCGGGCGACAATCCGCAGATCCGTATCCGCGGTAACCGCTCCCTGAAAGCTACCAACTATCCGCTGGTAGTGCTGGATGGTATTCCGCTGCCGGATAGCTCCAGCATCAATGATTTCAATCCTTCCGATATTGCTTCCATAGAAATACTGAAAGATGCCTCTGCTACCGCCATTTATGGTTCCCGGGGCGCCAACGGCGTGATCCTGGTAACGCTGAAAAAAGGAAAGGCGGGTGTCGCCTCTGTGAGTTACGACGGCTATGTAGGCTTTTCCAAACCGCTGACCACGATGGATATGATGAACGGGGGAGAATATGCAGAGCTGCGCCGCGAAGCCTACCGTAACAACAGCAGGGTGGACGACTATACCACACCCTTTCCGAACCCCGTGCAGGACTTTGACCTGTTCAAGTCTGATCTCAATATGTGGGAGTCGGTCGCACAGGGATATGAATGGGTGAACCAGGCTGCGCTGATACCACGATACCGCGCCGCTACGGCAGAAGAAAAGCAGCGCTTTGCCGCCTATGGGATGGGCAGCTTTGACTCCCTGCCGGTGTATGACCCGAATAAGGTACGGACCACCGACTGGGCAGACCTGGCCCTGCGCACCGGCCTTAAGCAGGATCACCAGGTGAGTGTATCCGGCGGATCGGAAAAGGTAAGGGTGATCGCTTCCCTGGGCTATTATAACGAGAGCGGTATCCAGAAAACACAATCCTTTGAGCGCTACAACATACGCCTGGGCATAGATTATAACATCAGCCGCATGCTCCGCGTTGGCGGATCTACCATGGCCAACACGTCTAACCAGCAGTACGGCTCGCCCCTGTATTTCAATGCCATCGGGCAACTGCCCATTGCAGTGCCCTATGACAGCACCGGCGCCCGTATCTATCAGCCGGGCGGCGATCCGCTCATCTTTAATCCTTTGTTCAACATTGAAAACGTGACCGATGAACGCCGCGTTACGCACGTGATGGGCAGTTATTACGCGGAGCTGCAGCTGATGGAGGGACTGCGTTTCCGCGTCAACTTTGGCCCGGATTTCCGGCATTACCGCCGCGGGCAGTTCTATGGCTCGTTGAGCACCAACCGCAACAGGGGCACTTCGCAGGCCATCTATGAGCAGAACCAGCGCTTTTCCTATGTGCTGGAAAACCTGCTGTATTATGACAAGACCATCAACCGCTCTCACAGCATCGGGCTTACCCTGCTGCAAAGTTTGCAGAATGAACGTTACGAGTTTTCGGGCCTGACGGTGTCCAACCTGCCTTACGACAAACAGCTGTTCTATAACCTGGGCTCTACCAATAACAGCGGTCCGGATGCCTTCAGCAGCGACTACTCCCGCCGCAGGCTCATGTCGTACATGGGACGTGTGAACTACACCCTGATGAACCGCTACCTGCTGACGGTTTCCGGGCGTTTTGACGGTTCTTCCGTACTGGCGCCGGGTAAGAAATGGGAGTTCTTCCCATCCTTTGCGCTGGCCTGGAAAATGCAGGAAGAACCTTTTCTGAAAGGCCTGGCAGGGCTGGATGAGCTAAAGCTGCGGATAGGCTATGGTAAAACCGGTAACTCTGCCATTAACCCCTATACGGTACAGGGCCGGCTGGCCAAAACGCGCTATGTATGGGGCGATAATCCCGCCTGGGGCTACCTGCCCAGCCTGATACCAAATCCCAACCTGAAATGGGAAGCTACCCACCAGCTGAATGCAGGGATCGATTTCTCACTGATCAAAGGCCGTATATCCGGTACCGTTGATGTGTACCAGGCCAACACGCGCGACCTGATCATGGACCGCCAGGTGCCTACTGCATCCGGCTTCGGCTTCATCCAGGAGAACATCGGCTCTACCCGCAACAAAGGCGTGGAGATAAGCCTCTCTACCGTGAACCTGGAAACCACCGGCGGGTTCCGCTGGAATACCGACCTGGTATTTGCCAGGAACAAGGAGGAGATCACCGAGCTGTATGGCGCAAAGAATGATGATATTGCCAACCGCTGGTTCATTGGCCAGCCGGTAACGGTATTTTACGACTGGAAGCCCATTGGCGTTTGGCAGACCAATGAAGCGGATGCCGCTGCGGTGTATAACCGCATACCCGGGCAGGGAAAGATACTGGACATCAACAATGATAAAGTGATTGATGCCCGCGACCGGGTGGTGATCGGTAACAACGTGCCCGATTGGTCCGGCAGTATCGTGAATACATTTGCCTACAAAGGTGTGGAGCTTTCCTGCTTCTTCTATGCCCGTATCGGGCAGATGGTGGCCAGCAGCTACTACCGTCCTTCGCTGGCAGGCCGTTATACGGAAAGGAAACTGGATTACTGGACGCCGTCCAATCCTTCCAATGAGTATCCGCGCCCGCGGCAGGACCAGGAAAGGATTGATTATCCGGAATCCTATCTCTACCAGAAAGCCTCTTTTGTGAAGCTCAGGAATGTATCGCTGTCATACCAGCTGCCGAAGCAGTTCACCTCTAAGCTGCACATACAAAAGCTGCGCGTATACTTTACCGCTTACAATCCCTGGCTGATCACCGACTTTAAAGGACTGGACCCTGAGTTCACCGCCAACTATCAAACCAATATCAACGATCAGCTGATTGAAAATAACCTGAGCGACAAAAGCTTTGTATTTGGCATTAACGTAGGCTTCTGATCACTAATTAATAAACACAACGATCATGCAAAAGACACTATATATTTTCCTTGCCATTCTTTGCCTGTGCTCCTGCAGCAAGTACCTGGACGAAGAAATGGTAACCCAGATCTCCTATGATTACTATGATACGGAAGCAGGGATAGAAGACCTGGTAGACGGCGCCTACAGCGAATTGCGCTATATGTTTAACGGTGAGCAGAGCTTTACCCTGTTCAACTATGGTGTAGATGAATACACGCAGGCGGCTGATGGGCAAAATAAATATTTTGATGATTACACCACCCAGCTTAACCCTTCTTCTGCGGCGTATATCCATGACCTATGGACTGCCTACTACCGGGCAATTAACGCCTGTAATATAGGCATACAGCGCATTCCGGCGATAGAGGGCACACAGTTCTATGTCAGTGAAGCCAACAGGAACCAGCGTATTGCAGAACTGCGTTTCCTGCGCGCCTTCTATTATTTTGTACTGGTTCAGCAGTTTGGCGCAGTACCGCTCACGCTTAACGGCGATGTAACTGTACGCCTTGAATTTGAGCGCGCGCCGGTGGCGGAGGTGTATCAGAGCATTATCACTGATCTGCGCTTTGCAGAATCTGTACTGCCGGCTACTCAATCACAGTACGGCCGTATTACCAAAGGTGCGGCCCGTCATTACCTGGCCAAGGTATACTTAACACGCGGCAGCGCAGTAACGGAGCAGCGGGGGCAGCAGGTCACCGATATGGATAGCGCCGCCTACTGGGCCGACCTGGTGATTGCGGATGGCCCTTACCAGCTGCTGAACGATTTTGCGGATCTCTGGAATATCAACAACCAGGAGAACCGGGAAGTGATACTGGCAGCGCAGTTCAATAACAACGCCTTTATGCTGAACGGATCCGGCAACCGTGCGCACCTGTATTACCAGATGGTATATGACGGCAAACCGGGTATGCAGCGTGATATTCCATATGGCAGGCCTTTTCGCCGCCTGATGCCTACCGATTATACCATGGATATTTTTGACCGGAAGAACGATTCGCGGTTCTATAAAAGCTTCCGTACAGCATATATGTCCAACAATGCAGGCACCATTCCCAAATGGACCACAGATAATGCCCCGTCGCCTGCGCTGGTTGGCCAGCCTAAATTTAAGCTGGGAGATACGGCGGTGCTGCTTACCCTCCATAAGAATGTTAGCGATGCAGAGATCGGGAAGAAATCCTACCTCTGGATACCGCGCAATAAATACAACAAGCAGGATTTTCTTACCCTGGTGAAACACATGGATCCCACCCGCCTGGACATCTCTACCGAAACGGCTGGACGTGACGGCGTGTATGCCCGCCTGGGTGAAACCTACCTGATTGCCGCAGAAGCGTATGGGCGTAAGGGTAATTATGCCAAAGCGCTGGAATACATTAACACCTTGCGCAGGCGTGCCGCCTATAAGCAGGGAGAAGCCAAGCCGGTGCATTTCTGGTTAACGGAGGGCGGTACCATGGGAGATGTAAACAGCACGGAAAACCATGTACTGGTGACGGAAGCCGTGTTTGAGGCCAACGACCAGCATGAGCAGTACCCGCCATCCGCTAATTCAAAAGAGAGACGATTCATTCATTTCATGCTTAACGAAAGGACCCGTGAACTGCTGGGAGAGTTTTACCGCTGGATGGACCTGGCGCGTACGGAAAGCCTGGTGGAACGCACTAAACTGTTTAACCCTTCTGCCGGCGCCATACAGCCTTTTCATAAACTGCGGCCTATTCCGCAGCAGCATATACGACCGCCTGTTCAGGAATNGGGTACCCCTGTCGGAGGCAGAAAGAGCGGCGGAGCAGAATCCGGGATACTAATTAATAGCTGTTAGCTATGAGCCGAAGGCTGCTGCTACCAGCTTGTTGAAACAAGTTCCGTTGCCGCCATGTGTTAAAGAGTGCTATTCAGAGGACGCACACAGCGGTTAACGGAACTTGTTCCGTATTTATTATTGTTTAGACAGTTTCTTCGTACTTACCTGGCCGTTATGCACCACTTTCAGCAGGTAGGTGCCTGCAGGCAGATTGCCGGCTTCCAGGGTTTTGTTATGGCTGCCGGCCTGTAAGCGTTCACTGAGCTGGCGGCTTACCAGTTTGCCAGACATATCATAGATGCCCAGGGTGGTAAAGCTGGCTTCCTTCAGTTTGAAGTTTACGCTGAGGTTACCACGGAATGGATTAGGATAGACGTTGATCTCCAGCGGCTGTGCGGTTGTTTTGGCGCTCAGTACAGGAGTAGTATTGGCGGCAAAGGAAGTTGCTGTTTTTACCCGTACTTCCGTAAAGCTGTTCCAGGTGCTCACGGAGTTGCCATGGCCTACAATGCGCACATACTTACCTGTTCTGGGAGTAAAGTTAAAAGTCTGCAGGGCATTGGTAGTACCGTTACTTTGCAGGTTGGTAGCGGCGCTGGTCCAGCTGTTGCCGTCTGTGCTTACCAGCACGTCAAAACGTGCGGTGCGGGTATTGCCCTGGTAGAAGGCAATGTCTACACCGGTAACGCTGGAAGAGTTGTTGAGGCAAAACTGGATCCATTGGCCGTCGCCATCGGCAGACCAGCGGGTGTTGAAGTCATTATCCAGCACATTAGCCGGTACATTGCCATCGTGGGTGCTGGCAGTAACCGGGGTGCAGGCAGGTGTGCCGCCGGGGAAATCATCGGCGGGGTTCAGTATCCTTTCGCGGATCCAGGCGCCGGCAGGTTTCAGGCGGGCAGTGGTCCAGGGGCCGTTAGAGCAGGTACCGGTGGTCCATGCAGCCCCGCTGCGGAAGTCGTCAGAATAGTTCCAGCTGGTCCAGCCGATCTTCTTATTACGCATCAGGTCAATATATCGCTGGGAGAACGTGAAATCGTTGGGACCATCGCCGGTGTATTCCTGTGTGCCAAATTCTGTAACGAATACGGGCAGACGGTCAGAAGCCCAGTTCAGCTGGTCATAGTATGCCTGCTGGTGTGATCTGGCGTAGAAGTGGAAGGTGTACATGATGTTGGGGAAGTTCACCGGGTTGTTCAGGATATCCTGTGCGGTACGGCCATCAGATACACCAAAGGAAGACCAGCCGTGGGTACCAATGAAGATGGGCGCATTGTTGTCAATAGCGCGGATCACTGGTATGATCTGGTCTGCATAGGATTTGATCTGGTTCCAGCTTACGCCGTTTGGCTCATTACAGATATCGTAGATCACATTCACTTTGTCTTTGTGGGCGTTGGCCACCGCCGTGAAGAAGGTACGGGCGCGGGCCAGGTTGGCATTGGGATCTCCGGGATCCAGCTGGTGCCAGTCTATCAGCGCATACATGCCGCGTTCCGTGGCTTCTTCCACCAGGCGGTTCACCTGTGCGGTGAAACCGGACGGGTTGGTTTCATAGCCGCCTTCCTGCACGTAGAGGGAGATACGGAGAATGTCAGCCCCCCAGTCGTATGCCAGGGCGTCCAACGAAGCTTCTGTTAAACAACTTCCCCAGCCGTACCATTGGATGCCGTGGGTACTCATACCGCGCAGCTGGATGGGATTACCGTACTGGTTACAGAGTTTCAGGCCAATAACCTGCAGTTGTCCGTTGCGGGCAACAGGTGTTTGCGCAAATGCTGCGCTGCTGAAGAGCGCGAGGCTCAGCGTCCAGATGAGTTTGTGGATTTTTCGCATAGAGACAATTTGAAATGAACTGTTAGAAATTATTTTAATTAAGCATTAGTAATTAAGAACTGCGACGATGGCGTCATATGAGTGCGAAGGCCGCAATTCTTAATTATTAATGCCTAATTCTCAACTAGAATTTGATCACTTGTTGTGTAAGCCCCCGTCCGTTGTGTGTTAGCTTTAACAGGTAGAGGCCAGGTTGCAATCTGGTTGTGGGGAAGTGCCTGTTGTAGGCGCCGGGTTGTGAACGGGCGCCCAGCAGCTGCTGAACAGGTCTTCCGGACAAATCGTACAGCCATAGCGTGGTGAAGCCGGCCTCCTGCAGCGTGTAGGACACCTGCAGCTGGTCGCCAAAGGGATTGGGAGCGGCTCTCAACGTCAGTGGCTGGGTGGTTTTTGCGATGGCGGCACTACCGGTGATGATCCTCACTTCTGTGTAGCTGTTCCAGGTACTGGCCGAGTTACCGTGCCCTGTGATGCGGACATACCTGGCTGTTCTGGGGGCGAAGGAGAAGCGTTCCAGGTTCAGTGATGTACCGCTGCTTTGCAGGTTGCCAGCCACGGTGATCCAGTTGCTGGCATCATTACTTACCTGTATATCAAAGCGGCTGGTGCGGGTATTGCCCAGGTAGAAGGCAATGTCCACCGCACTGATGGTGGTGCTGCCGGCCAGGCAGAACTGGATCCACTGGCCGTCGCCATCGGCAGACCAGCGGGTGTTCAGGTTGTTGTCCTGCACATTTGCGGGAACATTGCCGTCGTGGGTACTGGCAATTACGGGATCGCAGGGGAGGCTGACGGTATCGGCGATGATAGACAGTTCCGGGCGGTTGGTGGCAGCTTCGCTGGCGTTCCAGAAGATGCGCTGGTCTGTCTGCGCCAGGTTCTTAATGGCCAGTGAGATGCGTTTTCTGCCGGCCGCCAGCTCGCTCTTTACATAGTTGGTCACATCCCAGCTGTAGTATACATTACCGCCGCTGGCCACTGTTACCTGTGCCAGTGCGTTGGTGCCTGTGGCGGGTTTGTTGTTCCAGGTAAGCGTGTTCTCTGTCCAGCTGGTATTGGACACCGGGAATACGGCCACCGGCGTGCTGGGTATCTCGGTAGTTTCAATACCGCCCCAGGCACGTAGGATCACGGATGATAGTCCGCCGTAGGGCGTCAGGTCAAATGTAAGATAGGCATCGCGGTTATTATTCAACTGCCCGGCGAGGGCCAGCTTGGTGATCAGGAAAGTAGAATCAGCAGTGCCGTGCGTGATACCGGCATTGGTACCATCCCTTACATAGGCGTCCTGTACAGGCGCAATGCTTACTGCCGCCGGTGCTACGCGATAGTGTGCAGTAAAGATGGTGTCGCGGTCGGTAATGGTGATGTTTTGGGAAGCTGCACCGCCATGCGCCCAATGGTCAAATACATAAGTAACTCCATTCAGTGTTTGCGGAGATACAGCAGCAATGGGCCGTACCATACCGGAAACAGAAGGAGTGGAGTAGGGGGCGGTGAAGGGAATATCGTTTACACGTACCTGTAAGCCTGCGGGCACTGTTTGCAGGCCGAGGTTGGATACTACCGGGAATAACTCTACGAAGCTGGTGTCTTTTTCACCGCGGGAGTCTGTCACGGAAAGATAAAGCCGGTACCAGATGTCTGTTTCAGTATGCCCTTCTGCACCTACAGAGAAAGTGCCGCTGGTAATGCTATCCCTGATGGCGGGACCGGGATGCACGTGATTGGCATGATGCAGATCCACCCACCATTCATATGCGCTGGCGGGTAAGGCGCCGTCTTCCGCATCAGTGCCGGTGCCGGAGAAACTGATGGCAGTACCGGCACGGAAGGAAGCTCCATTGGCAGGCGTGGTGATGGTAGCAACGGGAAAAGTATTGGGAGCAGTGACCGTAAGGGTGGCATTGCCGCTGGTAACGGAGCCTGCGCTGTTGCTGACAACAACGCTGTATTGTCCTGCATGGGAGGGCTGTACATTCGTAATACTGTAGGAAGCGGCAGTAGCGCCCTGGATGTTGACGCCGTCTTTTCTCCACTGGTACCCGGGAGCCGGGTTGCCGGTAGCGGTTACCCGGAAGGTAGCGGTCTGGCCCTGTGGTACGCTGATGTTTTGCGGTTGTGTGGTGATGGCTGGTGCCTGTGTGCCGGTGTAAATAATGCGGTAGAGTGAATTATTGTTCCTGTTCAGGAAATACAGGTTACCATCTGTACCCTGCTTCAGGTGTACAGCGCCGCTTCCCAGCCCGCTGGCGAAAGCCGTACGCGTAGGAGATGACGGGTTAATGTAGTTGATCCATCCTCCGCAATAATCGAGGAAGAAGTATTTACCATGATATACGGCCGGGTAGTTGCTGATAGCGCCATTAAAGAAAGTACCGCCGTTGATGGCGCATCCTTGTCCGTCGGGTGGTGTGCCTGCGCGGTTGATCCTGTAAGTGTATACCGGGTTAGCGCAGCTGCCGGAGCAGTTGCCTTCAGCGTTGGGCCATCCGAAGTTGCGGCCGCCGGTGGTGGCATCATTGATTTCTTCCCAGGTGTTTTCGCCTACTTCATTGATGAAGAAACGGCCGCTTACCGGGTCTGCCGCGGTGGTGAAAGGATTGCGAAGGCCATAGGCCCATATGCGGCTGCGCTGCGGGCCGCCGCTAAAGGGGTTGCCGGCCGGTACGCTGCCATCGGTATTAATGCGCAGGATCTTGCCCAGGTAACTATCCAGGTTCTGGGAATTGCCGCCCACCTTGTTGTCGCCGGTGGCCACCAGCAGCTTGCCATCTGCGCCAAAGGCAAGACCGCCGCCGTTATGAAAGATATCGCCGAGTGTGGGCAGGTCAAGGATGGCCAGCTCGTTAATGGCCTGGTCGCCATTCATGGTGAAACGGCTGACGCGGTTGTGGGGGCCGCTGCTATGTGTATAGTACACATAGATGAAGTTGTTGGTGCTGAAGCCGGGATCAACGGCAATGCCGATCAATCCCCTTTCACCGCTGGAGCTGACCGGCAGTGAAATAGCGGGCGTGGATAGCAGGCTGCCGTTCTTTACTACGCGCAGCTGACCATTCTGCTGGCCTACCAGTATGCGGCCATCTGGCAGGAAAGCCAGGCAGGCAGGGCCGTTGAAGCCCGAGGTGACCAGCACCCGCTGGAAATTGGCAGGCAATGTTTGGGCGGAGGCCTGCCGCAAAGGCAGGCAGAGGTACAGGCATAGCCATAGCAATACCTGCCCTGCATGGAAGGTAAGGGTTTTCATGAGGGAAGATTTAAAAGGTGAATGGATTATTGGTCAGCGGTATGTAATACCGTGCCTACGTATAAACATGATTGTTATATACGCGTGCAGTGACGTGGTCTGCAAGGTTTTTCATTATTGTGCTGTGTTTATGGTACGGTCTAAAATCTAAATATGGCAAATACTACTACACAAAGGCGGCGTTTTTTCGGTATATACTGTAGGTAAAGGCTTTCAAGGATATTTCGGTTTAGCTGGTGTATCAGTCATTTGTTCGGGTGCTACAGCTATTTACCAGGGCAGTACGATACGAAAATATGCAATCGTTTGCGGATTGCCAATAGTTGGAGGAAAATTTTCTTGTACGTGGTGGTATTAATAAGGTTTATTGTTTTTCCTGGCCCTTAACATTTGGGGAAAGCCCTGTTGTTTGCCCAGTGCTATTACCGCTTCGGCTATACGTTTATCTTTTGTGGGCTGTGTTTTTGCGCTGTTGATCCAGGTCATGAAATAATTGCGGTGCCCCTGCGGAAGACTGTTGAAGAATTGCAGCGCATCCGGATCGTCCTGCAGGCACTCCATCAGCAGCGGACAGGTTACAGGATTCGGGTTATCATCTTCCATTAGCTGTACCTGCACCTGGGCGCCGCGGCGTTTACCGATGGCCTTGCGCAACGCTGCGTTCAGTGTCATGATGAAGTTGCCTTCGCCCATGGGAATCAAAGCAATACCTTCTATAGGATGGCGGTCCAGTTTACCTTTTACACGAAAGGATTTTTTGTTTCCGGGTTTCAGTTGCTGCGCAATATCTGCAGGGACAGCGATATAGGTCCAGCCGGTTTTTTCACCCTGCGTTCCAAATTGTTCTATGATGGTGGTAAACTTAACCATGCAGTAAAAATAATGTCTAATGATCAGATTTCCGATCCCTGTTTTCTTTCCAGCCATGAGGTAAGTACAGTGTAAAATACCGCAAGTATGATAGCCCCTTTGAACATGCCGGTAAAGCCCCATGCTGCCAGTCCGCCAACCACTCCGCAGAACAGCACCAGGAAGGGCAGCCTGCCACCGCTTTTGGCGATCAGTACTGGTTTTAATACTGCATCTGCCAGTAGCACGCCGCCGCCGTAAATGGCCAGGAATATGGCCGTACCCGTGTACCCCTGTACAGCGGCCCAGATCACCAGCGGCACCCATACAATGAGTGGCCCTACCTGTATCAGCACCAGGAAGAACACCAGGGCCGCCAGCAATACCTTGAAATGCAGTCCCGCAATAGCGAAGCCGATCCAGGAGATCATGGCGGCAATAAAAGCGGTGCCCATTACGCCAATAGATACACCCCTGATTGCATGCGCGGTAGCATAGATGAGACTCAGTCCATCTCTTCTTCCCAGCAGGTGTTGCAGGATGGAGCGCAGGGGTTGCACTACCTTATCACCACTTACCAGCATGAAGGCAGAAGTGATGATGCCCAGCAGCACCTGCAGGGCGGCGCTGAGTATACCGGCGCCGCCGGCCAGGAGATGGTGCATAATGACCCGCGCCTGGTGCTGATAGCCGGCCAGCGCTTCCCGTGGATCCTCCTGCAGCTGTTTCCAGAAATCGCTGAGCGGCTCGCCGAGGTAAGGCATGGTGGCCATCCGGTCTGGCAGATTGGGCAGTCCGTGCAATCGCACATCATCTATTATCTGCAGCAGGTTCCTCACATGTCTGCCCGGCGCGGCTACTACGTAGATGAAGGGCAGTGCCACGATCAGGATCAGCAGGATGGAATACAGCACAGCCGCCAGTTTGCGCCTTTGATTCAGCAGGCGCACCAGCTGTTCATAAGGCTGCTGCATAGACACATAAAATATCAGTGCGAAGGTGAAAACGCCGAAAAAAACTTTAAGCACATCATACAAAGCTGCCAGCAGGGCAAGCAACAACAATAACACCAATGCGGTTTCTATTATGGTGCGGGAAGAACGGAGTTGGGATCTTTGCATACAGTCAGGAATTAGATCATTATCCGTATTAAATATACCGAAATAGGGGCGATGGCCCAAAATGTCGCCCAATTGTCCTTTCCCGGTCGGATTGTCCTGCCTATCTTTGTTATACAACAAGCAGGTTATGGCACAACAGCGGCAAGTAGTATTCTTTGTACCACCGGGTGTTCATATGCTCGATCTGTCGGGTCCCATCCAGACATTCTTTGAGGCGGCCCGCCTGGGCGGAAATTACCGCTTGTGCTATTGCGCCTTTAAACCGGAGATAGACGATTCTTCCGGGCTTCATTTTGCGCGGCTGGATCATTATGCGAAGCTGGAGCTGCAGGCAGGCGATTATATCTTTATTCCCGGTTATAACAAGCAGCTGCTGGGAGATACTACCTATCGGCAGGAATGGGAGGGATTCTATGCCTGGCTGCGTAGCTGCCATGACAACGGTATTAATATCTGCTCGGTGTGTATCGGTTCTTTTGTACTGGGCCGCGCCGGTTTGCTGGAGGGGCGGCAATGCACCACGCACTGGAGCATGCTGAAGCAGTTCAAGAAAGAGTTCCGTCAGGCACAGGTGCTCGATGACCAGTTGTTTGTAAAAGACGGTATCATTTATACCAGTGCAGGGATCAGCGCAGGGATAGACCTGGCGCTGTTTATACTGGAAGAGAACAACGACGCGCTGTTTGTGCACAAGGTAGCCCGTGAGCTGGTGGTATATTTCAGAAGGAGTGGGCAGCATACACAGGAAAGCGTATACCTGAATTACCGGAACCATTTGCACCAGGGTATTCACCGTTTGCAGGACTGGCTGATTGAAAATCTCTCCGTTAAAAGCACCATTGAGCAAATGGCGGATGTAGTGAATATGAGCAGTCGCAACCTGACGCGCACTTTCCGCCAGCAAACCGGCATCAGCATTCACGAATATGTTACCTTACTGCGGGTGGAACGGGCACGTACCCTGCAGAACACGCCCGGCATTACGATGGAGGCGATTGCCGCGCAATGCGGCTTTGAGAACGTGCGGCAACTGCAGCGCATCCGTAAAGTACATGCATTCTAACACCTAATCAATATATCACATGGAAAATGTTTTACAGGGCCGTCCGGCACTGATCCTTGTCGACATTCAGAAAGGCTTCGACAATGTTGACTATTACGGTGGAGAACGTAACAATCCCCAGGCAGAACAAAATGCACAACGCCTGCTGGAACACTGGCGCAAACAGGGGCTGCCCTTGTTTCATATCCAGTACAGTGCTCTCAATCCCCAGTCGCCCTTATGGCCCGATGGTCCAGGCTTTCCTTTCAGGGATGAAGTAGCGCCCCTGCCCGGCGAACCTGTGCTGGTGCGGCATGTGAACAGCTCCTTCATTGGTACCAATCTACAGGAGCAATTAAATGAAAAAGGTATTGATACAGTTGTAGTGATCGGTTTCTCCACAGAACATTGCGTATCTACCACTACCCGCATGGCAGCTAACCTTGGTTATCATACCTACATCGTCTCCGATGCGACAGCCGCCTTTGCCAAACAAGGCACCAACGGCCAGCGTTTTGATGCAGAAACTGTACACCAGGTATCACTGGCCACGCTGCAGCACGAGTTTGCAACCGTCGTTACCACGGAAGAGGCACTGCAGCGCTGTAATTAATAATTAATAAAGCTGTGGCACATGTGATCATGACGTGTCACCTGCTCTATAATTATCAATTATTCATTATTACTTCTTTATTGATACGGTGATTCACCAGTGATCTCACCTGCCTGATCCAGCGGAGTTGCTGGCGGAGATGGTCCATATCGCAGACGAGTGACTGGCGGCTAAGGGTAGCCAGTTCTTCCACACTGTTGATATGGCGGGTATTTTCCCGTAGCTGTTCCATGGCAATCCAGCCCATGGCGTGCAGGGCATGAATCGTAATGCTGTAATAGTCTTTGGCCTGCTGTACAAAGGGCAGTTGCATGAGCCGTTGATTGAACAGCGCCACTTCATTCATGAAATGCTGTTGCAGGTGGTCAAAATTGCGATACAGGTTGGGGATGGTATAGATGCCGCTGTGAACATCCTTGTACACGTCAAAGGCATCGTTGGTGAGCTGCAGCAGGCCGGCCATTGGGTAGATCATTTCCAGCAGGGCATCATTGGGGTAATGGTCCAGTATGGAATAGAATAAGAGAATGGAATAGTAGCTTTTTTTATAAGTGATCTCATAAAGCTCTTCCTGGCTTACATCAGGCGACATTTGCTTTAAGGACTCCTTCTGCCACAGGAACACCTGGTACAGGTGTTCCGTTACCTTTTTACTGTTGGGCGATAGCTCCAGCAGTTGCAGGTATATTTTCTTTACTACATATTCTTCAAAGCTGGCGGGTGTATGTTGTGCAGGGTGCAGGGTAAACGCTGCAATCTGTTCGTGGCTGAGGATACTGTCATCAAACAGGTCGTCATACAACGGGCCGAAAATGCTGAGCAGCAGTATACGATGCTGTTCAGCAGCATTGAGCTGTCTGCCGCTTAATTTATACAGGCTGTTGCAGATCACGTGCAGGGAAAGCTCCCAGTATTTGGTGACCCGTTTTATGGTGCCGGTATTAAATTGCCCTTGTCCGCCGCTGGCAAGCGAGTCCAGTAAAGGTGGCAGGTGTTGTTTAATATATTGTCTTTGGTTTTTCAGCTGCCAGCGCAGGCTGCACAGGCAACGGATGGTCTTGAGAAGACCTACTTTGTTCTTTCTCTGCATTATTGTAGGTGCAAATCAGAGGAAACGATAATAAAAAGTCTGAAAGTTTCGAGCGTTTGAAAATGTACCTGTTTTTCAAGTCGTCCTTTTAACTTTCAAACGCTCAAACTTTCAAACATTTAAGCTATTTCCAACGCTTCTATTCGCAGATGCAGTTTTATATAAAGGCTTGCCAAGAAGACGGCTGCCGTTCTGAGTGATCAGGAAATCTTCTTCGATGCGGATGCCGCCAAAATCTTTGAAGGCCTGTACGGCATCGTAGTTGATAAATTCACTGTGTTTCTTTTGGGTGGTCCAGGCATCTATCAGTTCGGGGATGAAGTATAGTCCGGGTTCTACGGTCAATACAAAACCGGGCTCCAGTGCACGGCCGAGGCGCAGGGATTTCAGGCCGAATTCCGTGCTCTTTTTCAGGTCTTCTGTATAACCAACATACTGTTCTCCCAGGTCTTCCATGTCGTGCACATCCAGTCCCATCATGTGACCCAGGCCACATTGGAAGAACAGGGTGTGTGCGCCTTTTGCTACGGCTTCTTTTACGTCACCGCGCATCAGGCCCAGGTCACGCAGGCCTTCGGCCAGCTTTTCGCAGGCCAGCAGGTGTACGTCCCTGAACAGGATGCCCGGGCGGAGGGCATCGATGGCCGCTTGCTGAGCTGCGGCTACGATATCGTACACTTCGCGCTGGCGGGCCGTAAAGGTACCGTTCACGGGGAAGGTGCGCGTAAGGTCGCCGGCATAGTGCATGGATGTTTCGGCGCCACAGTCGCAGAGTACCATTTGCCCGTTTTGTAATACGGTTTGCTGATAGTGGTTATGCAGGATCTGTCCGTTCACCGTCAGGATGATAGGAAAAGCCAGGTTGCCGCCTGCGCTGAGGGCCAGTCCGTGTATGCGGCCAGCCACCTGTGTTTCCGTCATTCCTGCATGTGCGCTGCGGATGGCTTCCAGCTGCATGTCTACCGTAATGCCGATGGCCTTTTCTATTTCCGTTATCTCTTCGGCAGATTTGATGGCGCGTTGCGCGATAACCGCCCTGATGAGCGGAACAGAGGCCTGCGTTTTCAGCGCAGCATACGGTATGCCCAGCCACTCTGCGAGTTTCTGCGCATTATCTGCACGGTATGGCGGCAGGAAATGTATGCTTTGACCGGACGCCAGTGCCGCTTTTATTACAGTGGCTAAAGCAGCATAGGGCCTTACATCGCTGATACCTGTTTTAGCCGCCTGGTCAAGTATGGTGGTTTTGGGCCCGGTCCAGATAATCTGGTCCATGGTCAGCTCATCGCCGAACAGGATGTCGCGGTCATTGTCAATATCTATCACTGCAGCGAGGCTGGGCTGATCAATTCCAATGAAATACAGAAAGGAGCTGTCCTGCCTGAAATGGTACAGGTTATCAGTATAGTTCATGCTGCTTTCTTCATTGCCCAGCAATAAAATAAGGCCCTGCTTTACAGTGGCCTTTAACTGGCGCCTTCTGGCTGAGTAAATTTCCTGCTTAAACATAATCGTATAATCGCGTGAAGCTAGTAAAAATCCCGGAGATCATCCATCGTATCTTCAGGGCAGTTGTTATACATTTGTTAATGATAATTGTACAACAATGAGTTAACGGGAATATGATTTTGTATATTTGATCCTTATGGAACTCGCACAACCAAACCCGGAAGCGCTGAAGCAGCTGGTAAATATGAAGATGCCCTTTGGTAAGTATAAAGACACGCTGTTATGTGATCTGCCGGTGACCTACCTGGAATGGTTTCAGCGCAAAGGCTTTCCGGATGGTAAGCTGGGCATGCTGCTGGAAACCATGTATGTGATCCGGATCAACGGGCTGATGCAGCTGCTGGAGCCATTGAAAAGAAGATAACCAGTAAATAATCATACCTGAATGAACAGGAAAAATTTAATCATCCACGTTATTTTATTGCTCTCCGCTTGTAAAGCCGGTAATATGCAGACAATTGGTACTATTGAAAAGACAGACAAGGGCCTGGAGGCGATCATCAATGCCGATGCCCGGGTAGAGATCATTGCAGACGGGTTTGACGTGGTCAGAAGGCCCGCTTTGGATACCGGAGCAGCAAATGCTGCTTTTCTCAGATATTCCACAGAATAAGGTGTATAAATGGACGCCGGACAATGGGCTGGAAACCTATCTTACACCTTCCGGCTATACGGGGCCTACGCCCCGCGGCGGTGAGCTGGGCTCCAATGCCCTGTTGCTGAACAGGGAGGGCAAACTGGTGCTTTGCCAGCATGGCGACCGCCGCCTGGCCGTGATGGATACTGCCCTGGAGCACCCTGCACCGGTGTTCAGTGCTGTAGCCGATAATTACCAGGGCAAAAAATTCAACAGCCCTAATGATGTAACGATGCGCAGCAATGGCGACTACTTCTTTACAGATCCTCCTTATGGTATGGAGCAGCGGGAGAACGATCCGGTCCGCGAACTGCCGTTTCATGGTGTGTTCAAGGTTAGTGCTGGCGGAGCGGTAACCCTGCTGACAGATTCCATTACCCGGCCCAATGGCATTGTGTTCACACCAGATGAAAAGACATTGATCGTTGCCAATTCAGATCCCGGGAAAGCCGTGTGGTACATGTTTGATATGGGACCTGGTGATGTGCTGACCAATCCGCGCATCCTGCGGGATGTGACCGAAGAGGCCAAAACACAAACCGGCCTGCCCGACGGTATGAAGATAGACCGCCAGGGGAATATCTTTGCTACCGGTCCCGGCGGCATATGGATCTTTGATAAGTCTGGTAAGCTGCTGGGCAAAATCAAAGGGCCGGTAGCGATGTCTAACTGTGCGCTGGCGGAGGATGATACGGTGCTGTACATTACGGCAGACCGCTATGTGCTGCGGGTGAAGATGCGATAATAAGAAATACGGACTACAGATATTGAAAAGGATCGCCTGCATGGCGGTCCTTTTCAGCTTTCATAATGCCTGCTTCAGGGTGCTGCTGGTCCGCCCCGCCGTTTAGTTATTTTTCCCGGGCTGAGGTCAACCTACTTTTACATCATCAAATTGCAAAACGCTAAAAAAGTTACATTATGAACCTTCAAAAGATGATGCTCACAGGCGCATTCGTGATAGCCGCCACCTTCAGCGCACAGGCACAACAAAAAGGTGTTCACCGCACCGATCTTCAACAGCATGATCTCAGCATTGCCGGCCGCGAAGCCGTACAGGTACGGGTTGACATTGATCCGGGCGTAACGGCCGTTAAGCACCATCATCCCGGTGAAGAGATCGTTTATGCGCTTAAAGGCACCCTGGAATATAAGTTGGAAGGCAGACCGCCAGTAATACTTCAACCGGGGGAGGTTTTATTTATTCCGGCCGGCACACCGCATGAAGTCACCAATATTGGTAAGGAAACGGGAAGCGAGCTGGCTACTTATATTGTTGAAAAGGGAAAGCCGCTGGTAAGGGTGGTGAAATAACCGCATATGACGTTTATGACCCCATTGCAATGTATTCATACAATTTTTTCCCTCATCCACGATCTTTTTTATATTTTACACAGATCACAAATTTCCATGCAATGAAACGTCATCGTTTACTTCCACTCTTACTAATACTGTTATTCCACTTTGCTGCCAGCGCACAGCAAACCACTTTACAGGTAGCCCTGGCGGGTATGAATCACGACCATGTACACACGATCCTGTCACGCTGGAAGAAAGGCGATGTGAAGATCCTGGGTATTGCAGAACCGGATCAGCAGCTTATCCAGCGCCTGCAGAAGCGCTACCAGCTGCCGGATAACATCTTCTACAAAGATGTGCCCACAATGCTCAGCCATGTCAAGCCGGATGCCGTGCTGGCCTTCAATGCCATTTCAGATCACCTGGCGGTGGTAGAAGCCTGTGCGCCTAAAGGCATTCCCGTAATGGTGGAAAAGCCGCTGGCTACTACTGTAAAAGATGCCAACCGCATTGCAGCACTGGCTGCCCAGTATCACATACCTGTGCTGACCAACTATGAAACCACCTGGTACAACAGCAACCAGCAGGTATTTGAACTGGTTGGGCAGCAGGAGATAGGCCCTATCCGCAAGATGATCGTACATGACGGCCACGAAGGCCCGAAAGAAATAGGCTGCAGTGCCGACTTCCTGAAATGGCTGACAGACCCGGTAAAGAATGGCGCCGGTGCATTGATGGACTTTGGCTGCTATGGCGCCAACCTCATGACATGGCTCATGAATGGCAAAGCGCCCCGTGCGGTGATGGCCGTTACGCACCAGATCAAACCTGACGTTTATCCCAAAGTGGATGATGACGCCACCATACTACTGGAATACCCGGATGCCACCGGTATCATAGAGGCTTCCTGGAACTGGCCTTACAGCATCAAAGACCTGGAAGTGTTTGGCAAAACAGGATACCTGCATGCCCTGAACCCTGACCATCTCCAGGGCAGAAAGAAAGACAGCAGCTATCCCATCACGATCAAACCGGCACAATACCGCGATAATCTTACTTACCTGGAAGCCGTGCTGAAAGGAGGTTTTAAACCCGGAAACGATCTCTCCTCACTGGAGAACAATCTCATCGTGGTGAGGATACTGGAAGCCGCGCGTAAATCAGCCAAAGAAGGGAAACGCATTTTCTTGTGATTCTGCGTTTTTTTTAGTTATTTAACCTTATGATGAATACCCTCCACAAATGCCTGGCCCTTTGTGGCTGTGGCCTGTTACTGTCAGCATCTGTCTGCGCGCAATCCTGGAAAAAGATACACGCCAATGCCATCCTGGTAGATACGCATAATGACGTGCTGTCTTCGGCCACCATGAAAGGCATGGATATCTCGCAGCACCTGGATGGTAAAACACATTCAGACCTTCCGCGCTTCCGGCAGGGCGGCGTAGACGTACAGGTATTCTCCATCTTCTGCGATGAGCGTTTCGGTAAGGATACCGCCTTTACGTTCGCCAATATCGAAATAGATTCTCTCTACGCTATTGCCGCCCGCAACACGGATAAGATGGCTATCGTAAGCACGCCTGCGGAACTGAAAAGGGCCCTGCGGCAGAAAAAAATGGCCGCCATGATAGGTGTGGAAGGCGGCCATATGATAGAAGACCAGTTGTCATACCTGGACAGCCTGTACCGCCGTGGTGCACGTTATCTTACGCTCACCTGGAATAATTCTACATCCTGGGCCAGTTCTGCCAAGGATGAAAGCCGGGATAGCGTTCGCGCGCCACAGAAAGGGCTGAACGATTTTGGCAGGCAGGTGGTACGGCGCATGAATGAGCTGGGCATGATGGTAGATCTCTCGCATGTAGGAGAGCAGACCTTCTGGGATGCCATCAACACCAGCACTAAGCCGGTGATCGCGTCCCACAGCTGCGCTTATACCCTCTGCCCGGTGTTCCGGAACCTGAAAGATGAACAGATCAAAGCCGTTGCAAAGAATGACGGCGTGATACATGTTAACTTCTATTCGGGTTTCCTGGACAGTACCTATAACCGGCAGCAGCAACATTTTACGGAGGCGCACCGCAGTGAGGTGGACGCACTCAGAAAAGCCGGCAACAGCTTTTATGAGATCCAGGATATACTTTACAGCAAGTATCCGGATGAAGTACAGCAGATGCGGGCGCCTATGAGCCTGCTCATCGATCATATCGACTATATCGTACGGCTTGCCGGTATTGATCATGTAGGACTGGGATCTGATTTTGACGGGATAGAATCACCGCCCCGTGAGCTGAACGGTGTAGCGGATTATCCCTTGCTCACCAAAGCCCTGCTGGAAAGAGGCTATTCAAAGAAAGATGTGCGTAAGATACTGGGTGGAAATTTCATTCGCGTATTCAAGGCTAACAGCAAAAAATAACAACCTATGTTCAGATGGTTCACCGGCATGGCCCTGCTGCTTGTCAGCATTACCGGCTATGCGCAGCAGCAGCAATGTGATATCCTGATCCGTAATGGCCGCATTATTGACGGCACGGGCAATTCCTGGTTCTATGGCGATGTGGCGGTAAAGGATGGCCGCATCCTGGCCGTTGGCAAACAGCTGGAAGGATGGGCGGCAAGCCGGACGATCGATGCAAAAGGACTGGTGGTAGCCCCTGGTTTTATTGATGTGCACGGGCACGTGGAAGGCGGCATCTTTAATCGCCCTACGGCGGACAACTACATCTACGATGGGGTGACCACCATTGTTACCGGCAATTGCGGCGGGTCTTATGACGACCTGGGGTTATTTTTTCAGCGGATCGACAGCCTGCGGCCGGGCATCAATGTGGCATCGCTCTATGGTCATAACACTGCGCGAAGGATCGTAATGGGCACAGCTAACCGGAAGGCCACCCCGGAAGAGCAGCAGCAGATGGAAAACCTCATGGAAAAGGCGATGAAGCAGGGCGCTGTAGGGCTCTCCACCGGTTTGATCTACATTCCCGGTACCTTTGCCAATACGGAAGAAGTGGTAGGCCTGGCCCAAAAAGCTGCGCAGTACAAAGGCGTATATGCTTCCCATATCCGTAACGAAGAAAGCAAGGCCGCAGATGCTGTAAATGAAGCTATTCATATAGGCAAAGCGGCCAATATACCGGTAGAGATCTCACATTTCAAGGTGAGCGGCCGGGCCAACTGGGGCAAGTCTGTTAACATACTGGACTTAGTGAAACAGGCCCGTAAAGAGGGCTGGGATGTAAGCATTGATCAGTATCCCTATACCGCGAGCAGCACGAATTTAGGCGTACGGCTGCCGGATTGGGCCCTTGCCGGCGGACAGGATTCTGTGAATGCGCGCCTGCACGATCCTGCCACGCGGGCCCGCATAAAGAAAGAGATGCTGGAGCAGCTGCACAGCTACAAGTATAAAGACTACAGCTATTGCGTGGTGGCCTATTATTCTGCAGATACCAGCTATAACGGTAAAAGCATTACGGAGATCAACCGCTTACTGGGCCGCAAAGGCAAGGCAAAATTTGAAGCGGAGACTATTATGGACATGATTGAAAAAGGCGGCGCCCAGATGGTATATCACGGCATGAATGAAGACGATGTCCGCTACATCATGAAATATCCGTTCTGTATGGTAGGAGCCGATGCGGGTGTGCCCACACCGGGTAGAGGTATGCCGCATCCCCGTGCATATGGCACCAATGCGCGCATCCTTGGTAAGTATGTGCGCGATGAACAGCTGATCCCCCTGGAAGAAGCGATCCGGCGTATGAGCTCACTGGCAGCGCAGAAATTCCAGCTGAAAGACCGTGGCCTTATCCGCGAAGGAATGGCTGCGGACATTGTGATCTTCGATGAAAAAACGGTAAATGATAAAGCAACTTTTAATGAGCCGCACCAGTATGCCGTGGGATTTGAGTATGTATTGGTGAACGGGCAGCTGGAGCTGGATAAGGGAAAACATACGGGTGTGAGAAGCGGCCAACCTTTATATGGGCCGGCAAAAATGTAGCTGTTAAAACGTTTCCCGGTATTTAACTTTTCTATAACTATGCAGGCTATAAATTGCAGTTTTTCTGTACCGAACCATTAGCATTACCATGAGAACTTCAATTTTACTGGCCTTATTTTGCTGCACTACTGTTTTTAGCTTTGCCCGGGAAAAGGAACATCCGGACAGCCTGCTGGTAAAAAGGCAATTCTTTGCCTTACGCAATTTATTGATTAAGCAGGCTGCCGGAATGAAAGAGCAGGATCGTTTATACTATCACTGCTTTACAGACAACTTCTTTAACCGGATGGACGCCAGCAACCGGAATATTGACCAGCTGCTGGAAAAATACCGCGGGCTACTGGCGTCTAAACAGTTTGTGACCCTGCTGCGGCTGAAGATCGATAACCTGGTAAAAAGTTACCGTTATAAGGAGGCGTATACCGTATCCACTCAATTACTATCGGATTATAAAGGATACTTGTCTCCCGATGAACAGGAAGACATTTTAAATGAGACTATCATCTGGGAAAGCCTGCAGCATGCTCCTCCCCAGCAGCTAAGCGTCACTGAAGATACCAGGATACCGTATCAGCGGGATATGGCGGGCCTGATCAATATTCCCGTCCGCATTACCGATACTACACAGCAATTTGTGTTCGATACCGGCGCAAATATTTCCGTGATCACAGAAAGCGATGCGAAGCGCAATGGGCTACTGGCAGGGGAGAAATATTTTGAAGTGATCGCTGCTACCGGCATCAGGGTAAAAGCCCGCACGGCGGTAGTGAAAGAGATGAAGATAGGTGACCATATCCTGGTAAAGGATGCTGTCTTTATGATCTTCCCTGACAGCGCCCTTACTTTTGGTCCCTATAAGATCCAGGGCATTATCGGATTCCCAGTAATAGAACAGATGGGTGAGATCAGGATCAGCGACACACTTCTGACAGTACCCCGCGAACCGGTACAGGCGCCCTTCGCAAATTTTGGCCTGGATAAGTTAATGCCGGTGCTGAACGTCGGGTATCGTACAGACAGCCTGCCCTTTACTTTCGATACCGGCGCGGCTGCTACTGATCTTAACCTGCCTTTCTACAACAAATACCAGGAGGAGATAAAAGCCACCAACAGCCTGCATGATAAACAGTTTGGCAGTGCAGGCGGCAACGTTAAGATCAGCAGCTATAAACTGCCGGAAGTTGCGCTGCAGATAGCCGGCAAAACATTCCGTTTAAAGAATGCACCGGTAAAGACAGCCGCTGTAACAGAGAATGATCAATATTATTATGGCAACATCGGGCAGGATCTTATGCGCCGGTTCCGTGAAATGGTGATCAATTTCAGGTATATGTATGTTGATTTTAGAGACTAGCAGCCGGGTTAATATTCAGGTTCTCGAGGTATTTATAACCTGAACCGGTATTCAGCAGCAGGATATTTTCATCCGCCTGCAGGTGTCCTTCCTGCAACAGCTGAGGCAGGGCGGCTATCAGCGCTGCACCTTCAGGCGCCGCCAGGATACCTTCTTTACGCGCCAGCATGATCATATTGGCTTTAATGTCTTCTTCGCTGATGGCGATGCAGTGCCCGTTTGACTGATGCAATACATCCATCATAAGCGGTTCTGCAAAGGGCCGCGGCACTGCCAGTCCGTTAGCGATGGAAGGCTGTCCATTGTACTTTTTGGAATTGGGTTGTGATCCGTTCCAGGTGCTTACTACCGGCTGGCAGTTAGCTGCCTGCACGGCGATCATGCGGGGCAGTTTGCCGGAGATCCATCCCAGGGCCTGCATTTCCTGGAATGCTTTCCAGAGGCCTATCAGGCCGGTACCGCCGCCGGTAGGATATAGAATTACATCCGGCAGGTTCCATTCCAGCTGTTCTGCGATTTCATAGCCCATGGTTTTCTTTCCTTCCAGGCGATAGGGCTCTTTAAAGGTAGAAATATCGAAGCAGTCACGTTCCTGTTTAATGCGGGCGGCTTCGGCTGCACAATCGTTGATCAGGCCATCTACCAGCACCAGTTCTGCACCGTACATCCAGCACTCTTCCCTGAAGATCTTTGGCGTATGCCGGGGCATCACAACAATAGCCCGCATGCCTGCTGCAGCGCAATAAGCGCTCATGGCTCCGCCTGCATTGCCCGCGGTGGGTACGATGCAACGTTCTACACCAAACTCTTTAGCTTTTGATATGGCGGCGCTGAGGCCCCTGGCTTTGAATGATCCGGTTGGGTTCTGGGATTCATCTTTCCAGTATAACCTGTCAAATCCCAGCAGTCCGGGAATAGTACGCAAGGTTTGCAGCGGCGTCATGCCTTCGCCCAGTGTTACGATGTTCTCTACATCAAAGACGGGGAGCATTTCCAGGTAGCGCCACATATTTTCTGAGTGGGCAGGCAGCACTTCGCGTGAAAGCGGTACAATATCTGCCGTGTCATATTGTGCTACCAGGGGAGCATTGCAGCATACGGAGGTTTGATGCAGCTGGAATGGATCATAGTGCTGGCCGCAGTGACTGCATTGCAGGGCGTGCAGCATAGATAATGTCTGAATTGTTCTCATAAGCCGATTGTTGAAGTCTCAACACGTCAAAGGTACTCAGCCCATCCCTTTGCAGGTTATACTAAATATGCATATACTATTACCTGGGGTTATACTGTTTGCGGGCCAGCTTTATAAAAATATTGTTGATCTGGTCATCGCTGGTGCCCTGCCGCTGCATGAAAAAGAAGGAGCGGTGGATCTTTAATCCGGGGATATCAATACGAACCAGTTCACCGCTCTGAATAAGCCTTTCCACGGATCGTTGGGGCAGGAACCCCAGGCAGGTATCGCTCATAAGGAAATTTTTCAGCGCCTCTGTTCCACCGAGGATAATACGGTTATTAATGTCCTGTATAGAGATGCCAAATGGCGCCAGTGCTTCCGCCACTGCGGCCAGGGTGCCGCTGCCTCTTTCGCGCAGCGCTACCGGTATGGTTCTCAGCTCTTCTACCATTACCCGTTTCTTTTTTGCCAGGGGGCTGCTGTGATGACACACGGGGATCACTTCATCTTTCATGAAGAATTTGTATTGCACCGTGGTATGTTTATTTCTGCTTTCAGTAATACCGAGGTCAATTTCCTGTTCCAGCAATGCGCGCAGTATATTCTCTGAATTGCTGTTCAGCAGCCGCAGCTGGATATGCGGGTATTGCTGGTGGAAGCTGGACAGGATGCCTGGTATTACATACAACGATATAGTCGTACTGGCGCCTACTACCAGGGAGCCTTTCGCCTGCTGTTTGCCTGAGAGGCTGCTGAGATTGAACTGCATATTCCGCTGCAGTTCTTTAGCCTGTTTTACGTGGTCAAACAGGATCTTTCCTGCGGCTGTCAGCTGTATGGTACTGCCTTTCCGTTCAAAAAAGCTGAGTTTGAACTGGTTTTCCAGCAGGCGTATATGTTTGCTGATGGATGGCTGGGTCATATACAATACCTCTGCCGCTTTTGAGAAGCTGAGCAGGCGGGCGGTCTCATAAAAGGCTTCATAGCTGATGGCAAGCATGGACGGTTGTTTATAAGGCTAATGTACTGGGAATTCCGGATAATTTACTTTTCAGCGGTGGATCACTTTGTCAAGATTGGCTTTGTAAAACTCGCTCAACGGCAGTTCCAGCTCACCTAAGCACACCAGGTCCCTTTTAATGGCGGTGATCTTGTTCGTAGCGATGATGAATGATTTATGGGTACGCACAAAACGGGGAGGGGAGAGTTTTTCTTCGATCGCTTTCATGCTCATCCGGGTGATCACCGGCTTTTTAGAGGATGCGATATGGATCTTCACATAATCCTTCAACCCTTCAACGTAAAGGATGTCATCGGTCACCACTTTCACCAGTGTATATTCCACATTCACAAAGAAATGGTCGGGAGCAGCGGCTGTATGGGCGCCAGGAGTTGCCTGCTGCTGCCACTGGAATTTTTCCTGTGCTTTATTACACGCTTTGAGAAAACGTTCAAAGGAAACTGGTTTCAGCAGGTAGTCTACCACATTGAGGTTGTAACCTTCCAGCGCATATTGTTCATAAGCGGTGATGAGGATGGTCATGGGTGGTGTGGGCAATGTTTGCAGGAATTGCAGTCCGTTAAGTCCGGGCATCTGTATATCCAGGAAAATCAGGTCAACAGGCGTGGTTTGCAGCACGGCGGTAGCTTCCAGCGCGTTGCGGCAGGCCTTTACCAGGTGCAGGTAGGGCACCTGCCGGATATTATCTTCCAGCAGATCCAGCACCAGCTTTTCATCGTCTATGGCCAGGCATTGCATCATCGTAGCTGTAAAGTTAATACGGTGGAAAATATATCAGCATCTGTCTGTACAGTAAGCGTGTGCTGATCCGGGTACAGCAGTTTCAGGCGCGTGCCCACATTGGCCAGACCAATGCCGGAGTTGGCGTCTTTACTGTCAGCTCCGTTCAAGCTGAACTTGTTCCTGACGGTAAAGGTAAGGCAGTTCTCCGTCACTATCAGCCGGATGGAGATCCAGGGATCGGCGATCCAGCCGATACCGTGCTTAAAGGCATTTTCCACAAAGGGTATCAGCAACATGGGCTCTATATTCAGCTGTTCGCCGGCGGGCGCAATTTCTATCCGGGTTTCTATGCGTGTGTCCTCTCCGAAGCGCAGTTTCTGCAGTTCAATATAGCTTTTGAGATACGCCACCTCTTTTTCCAGCGGCACTTTTTTTACTTCAGAATCGTAGAGCATATAGCGCATCAGGTCAGACAGCATAATAAGGGAAGGCTCCATCAGGTCTGACTTTTTCCGGGCCAGGGATACCAGGTTGGTGAGTACGTTGAACAGAAAATGCGGACTGATCTGCGAACGCAGGAATTTCAGCTCCATGGCCAGCTGTGCTGCCTGATGTTCTTTCTGTTCTTTTTCGTACCGGATCTTATCTATTACGAGGCGGTAAATGATACTGGCTATGAGGAAGATGATCACCGGGGTGAAAACCATCATCCGGCTGGCGCCCCTGATATTCACATGGGGGTAGAAGGTTGCCAGGATGACGATCTTAGTATAGTTAACAGCCGCCAGCGCGCAGAGTATGCTGACCAGGTACAGCCACCAGTACTTTTTATTGAGCCAGCGCGGAAACAGCACGTACGCATTGAGGTAAAAAACACCTATATGGAGGATACTGCTGATGAGCCAGAAACTGCCCGGTAATGCTCCCGGCGGAAGCGGCTGATTGCCGGTCAGCAGATGCGGCAGTGAGATCAGCACTCCCCATATCAGTATGTGCAAGGCTATAATCCCGTAAGTTGTATTTGTAGTTGTGCGGGTCATCTTCATGCAGCTATAAGTTACCAAATTTATCCAAAGGGAACCCATTGCCGGGAGACTTGTAGCTAAGACCGGTATTTGTGTAGACAAGCGGGGTACTTTCAAGACTTTGTCTAGTCCAGCTAACAGCTAAAAGCCAACAGTGAATAGCTAATTAATCTCCCCTGGCCCCAAACTTGTGGCCTGTTTCAATAAACTTTGCTACATGCCTGATACCAAAACTATTGACATTCATGTAAAAGGCCGGCAATATACCCTTCACCTGGAACAGGAAGCGTATAATGGCCGGCCCGCTTATTACATTACGGATCAGAACCTGTCTGCTATTTGTGGTTGCGAAATGCCGGATAATCTTATTCTGTTCGAAACAGAAGCCGGTATGGAGTGTTCCCCCCGTGTTATCACTATGGAAGGCCGGGAGGTAGCTAATGAGATCTGGAATGCGATCAAAGCGCCGGAGAAGGCTGAACCGCAACCCAATGGACCGGGCTTGGGATAAGCTGTTATTGCCCGCTTATTACTTTCTGCACGGCCACTACATCCTGCTCACCCCACCCGTTGGCAACTCCCTGCTGCAAAAGCTCCCGGGTTATTTGCCCTACTGCCATCGGGACGCCACTTGTTTGTGCCTGCTGCAGGACCAGGTTTGCGTCTTTTAAAGCCATTGCGAGGCTGAAGCCGGGTGGTACATACGCTTCTTTCAGTAAAGCGCTGCTGTAGATATGGTAATAAGGAGCGTTAAATAATGTTTGCGTCAGCATCTGCATCCATTGATCGGCCTGAATACCGCTTTGCCTGGCCAGCTGTATACCTTCTGCCATGGCTGCCAGTCCGGAGAGGATCAGGTAGTTACTGCACAGTTTGGCCACGTTGGCAGCGCCCGGTTCCGGGCCAAATTCCCATACGTTTACCGCGCCGGCATCCTGGAGCAGCGGCTTTACAGTAGCGATAACGGTATCATCGCCGGATACCAGCAGATTAAGTTTTTTGGCCCTGGCTACTTCCGGTCTGCCCATTACCGGCGAAGCGATATAATGATTTTCGTACCGGCGATGGCTGGCTGCCAGTGTAGTACTGGTAGCAGGCAGGATAGTACTCATGGAGATATGAATACCGCCCGGGCGCAGATTAGCCGCAATACCTTCGGGGCCATCCGTGATATGCGTTAATGCAGCATCGTCTGCTACCAGGGTAAATACCACATCGCAAAGGGAGGCCAGTTCTTTTACGGAAGTGCAGATCACCGCGCCCTTGTCTGCCAGCGGCTGAGCTTTTGCTGCTGTTCTGTTGTATACATATAAGGGTTGATGTTGCATTAATAAATTTTCCGCTATGGGAGTTCCGAGATTTCCTAGTCCTATAAATCCTGTTTTCATCGTACGAATATTTTTAGAGCGGGAAGTTACGGCATATGAGAAAATATATACTCATTTCGTTGCCATAATTTATGAAAGGGGAATGCAGATGGTTGGAGTATGGGGTATTGCATAGGTATACAGGGACATGCAGTCACTTAGTTTTGCCTGTCCGGCGCAGGTGCCGGTGTGAAGCCGGATCTCACTACAGATGGTTCAGTTTATCCAGTATTTCCTGCCATATCAGGCGTGCTATCTGCTCGCTTTCTACTGTCTTCAGCCGTTCGTCAAACTTTACATGTCCATTGGCCCTGAACTCGAGATTTTCCGGGATGATATTGTCCAGTTCCTCCTCATCTGCTCCAGGTTCTACCCGGTAGGTGATCTCTTCTTCCTGGTGATCTATGGAAATGAAAAGCTGGTAGGGCTTGTCATTTAGTACGATGGTGATGATGTGTTTTTCCATAACAGGAGTATCACAATAGGCGTGCCATTGCAACATGTAGGGGGAGTGTTGGAGGTGCAGAACTGTCTGGTTCGGGGAGCCCGGGACCCTGTTAACCCTGGGCGCTCACCTCTACCAGCAAACCGCCGGGAGCATAACAGTAAAAAGTGACGGAGTCAAAACCACCCCGGTGCAGTTCTTCCACGTCGCTGACGGTGATCCCGGCGCTGCTTAGCGCAGCATGCTTTTCACGCACTTCTTCCGCCGTGTCCACATAAAAGCCAATGTGGAAGTTCTTCGGGTAACGTACCATGGCCTCCGGTCCTTCACTTTCCTTGTCATACATGAAGGAGAGTATAAATCCTCCTTTTCCTTCCAATATGGCAAATTTATCGCTGCCCGGGCCCGGCAGTTCTTCAAAGTTGAAATGCTGAACAAAAAAATCTTTAGTAGCCGGTACATTGGGTACCGGCAGGTTGGCGTGGTTTAAATGCATGGCAGTTGTTTTATGAAGGTTTGATCAGCGGGTAGCTACTGACTTGCTTCGAAGAATGAAAGATAAAAGAACATTCCTTTAGTTTAAAATATTTTTAGGAAGGAATGATATTATTTTTCCCTAAAATGCTGTTTCTTTATGGCAGACAGTGAACTTAAAACCAATGCTTAAGTTTAAGGTTTAAGGTCTGATGTTTGAAGATCGTTAGATGTTTGAGGTTAAGGACAGATCTGCCAGCTTTAGGGGGCACTTATTGAACCATCAACTTTTAACCAACCTCAAACTTCAAACCTCCAACCTCAGACTTTGCGTGTTAAATTTTTCCTGATGAGTTATAAAAAATATGTTAGTCTACTGCTCATTCTGTGCATGAGTACCGGCGCTTTTGCGCAACAATCCTATTTATTTAAGAACGTTAATGAACCAGTGGAAGCGCGGGTAAAGAACCTGCTGCAGACACTTACGCTGGCAGAGAAGATCAGTATGCTGGGCTACAGGAGCCCGGCGGTAGACCGTTTGCAGATCCCTTCTTACAACTGGTGGAACGAAGGACTGCATGGGGTAGCGAGGGCAGGAGAGGCCACTGTCTACCCGCAGGCCATTGGTATGTCGGCCACTTTTTAACACGGCGTTGGTTCGTGAAGTGGCCAATACCATCGCCACGGAAGCCAGGGCCAAATACAACCTGGCCATCGCCATGAACCGCCGCCTGTGGTATATGGGATTGAATTTCTGGACGCCCAACATCAACCTTTTCCGTGATCCCCGTTGGGGCCGCGGACAGGAAACCTACGGTGAGGATCCTTTCCTGACCGCCGTGATGGGCACTGCTTTTATCAAAGGCCTGCAGGGCGATGATCCCGCTCACCTGAAAACAGCCGCCTGCGCCAAACACTTTGCCGTGCACAGCGGTCCGGAAGCAGATCGTCATACTTTCGATGCGATAGTGGATGAAAAAGATCTCCGCGAAACCTATCTCTATGCATTTAAACACCTGGCAGATGCAGGCGTGGAATCCATGATGTGCGCCTACAACCGGCTGAACGGAGAGCCCTGCTGCACGGGCAAAACCCTGCTGCAAACCATCCTGCGCGATGAGTGGAAGTTTAAAGGCCAGATGGTGACCGATTGCGGAGCGCTGGATGATATTTACCTGCGTCATAAGGCAATCCCCTCTAAAACGGAAACAGCAGCAGCGGCGGTAAAGGCAGGCGTTAACCTGGAATGCGGCAGCATCCTGCAGGATGACGTAAAGAAAGCCATTGATCAGGGATTGCTGACGGAGAAAGAAGTAGACAGCGTATTAAGCTACAGTCTTCGTACGCAGATGAAGCTGGGCCTGTTTGACGAAGGCGGACTGGCGCCTTATAACCGTTACGGCGCCGACAGCGTGCATAATGATTATCATATTGAACTGGCCCGCAAAGCGGCGCAACAAAGCATGGTACTGCTGAAGAACAATGGTGTACTGCCTTTGCCGAAAGATAAGTACAGCTCTATCATGGTGTTGGGCACGAATGCCGCCGCGGTGGATCCGCTGGTAGCTAACTACCATGGCATTAATGGTAAGCTGGTGACCTTTGCAGAAGGTATAGCCGAAGCAGCCGGTCCTGCTACTGCGGTGCAATATGATCTGGGTTGCGATTATAAAGATACCGTACACTTTGGCGGGATATGGGCAGCTGAGAATAGCGACCTTACCATTGCGGTGATAGGCCTCAGCCCTGTACTGGAAGGAGAGGAGGGAGACGCTTTCCTGTCTGCTTCCGGCGGTGATAAAGCTACCCTCAGCCTGCCTGCTTCCCAGCTGGCGTTTATGAAGAAGCTGCGCGCTGCGCATAAGAAGCCGATCATCGCGGTAGTTACCGCAGGCAGCGCTGTAGATATTGCCGCAATAGCACCTTATGCAGACGCCATCATCCTGGCCTGGTATCCCGGCGAGCAGGGCGGCCGCGCCCTGGCAGACATCGTGTTCGGCGATGTATCGCCTTCAGGCCGTTTGCCGCTGACCTTTTACCGCTCGCTGAGCGATTTGCCTGACTATAAGGACTACAGCGTTAAAGGCCGTACTTACCGCTATTTCAAAGGTGCGGTAGCTTATCCCTTTGGATTCGGCTTAAGCTATACAAGCTTTGACTATACCTGGAGCGAGGCTCCCCAAAAGGCCTACGCATTGAAGGATACGATCCGTGTAAGTGTGAACGTGAAGAATACAGGCGCCTATGATGGCGATGAAGTGGTACAGGCGTACATCCAGTATCCCAACCTGGAAAGGATGCCGCTGAAGGAGCTGAAAGCCTTTGCAAGGGTAAGCGTGAATAAAGGCGGAGAAGCAACTGTTACACTTAGCATCCCGGTAAGTGATCTGCAGAAATGGGATCTCGGTGCCCATAACTGGAAACTATATAAAGGGCAGTATACATTGAATATTGGCCGCAGCTCGGATGATTTTGTGTTAAAGCAGGGGTTTAACGTAAAGTAAGCCTGCTTATTTATAAAAAGCCCTCCGGGATATCAGTATTCCCGGAGGGCTTTGTTTTTATATGATGTTAGTACACGATTATTTCGTCCGTAAACAGGAATCCGTGTTGCGTATTTGCTGCCTGCACTCTTACATATCTTGCTTCCACCTGTTTCAAATCAAATTTAAACTCCTTAAAAGTTAATCTTGCCTGGGAAACCGGTACATCGTTCTCTATCTTTTGTATAGACCGGAAATTTTGTCCGTCATCTGACACTGATACTTCTACCCATCCCGGCATGTAAACCCCCGGGCCTGTCAGCTGCATAAATGAAATGGACAGGCTTTGCAGGCTGGTGTGCTGTTCCATGTCCAGCGTAACATCCAGGTCATTGGTGAAGCCCTGCCATTGGCCATCGCCATAGGTAAGGCTGCCCCTGTAGCCATTTACCAGCGTGTGTTCCTTTTGTGCTACGTAGCTTTTATTGTAAGGTTTGTTATACTGTACCTTTTTGCCGATGGCTTTGTGAAAGTCTACTGCCAGGCTGGCCGCCTTTCCAGGTTGGATTGTATCCCGGAAAATGGCTGCGGTCACTACTGCAGAATGATCCAGCAGGATGCTGTCTTTGAACAGGGGAGAGCCGGCATTTGGCTGCGTACCATCAAGGGTATATCTTATTTGCGGTTGATATTGTTCGCTGCTGAATGTTATCGTGGCGGTGCGTTGTGAGTAATTGAACACGGGCTTTATGGTAAGATCATAAGAAGGCCGGTAGTAGTTAACGTGTAAGCGTTGCAGTAACAGGTAATGCGCCTGAAGTCTTTGCTGAAAATCTGTCCAGCTTTTGTCTTTCGCCGCAGTCCAGGTCACTTCTGAAAGTCCGAGTAACCGGGGATAGGTCATATATTCCAGGTGACTGAAAGTAGGAATGTATTCCGTCCAGATAGTTGCCTGGGCGCCCAGGATATGTTGCGCGGCGCTGCTGTCCAGCTCCTGTGGCACAGGATCGTAGCTGTATACTTTTTCCAGGGGAAGATAGCCGCCAATGGCTTCGGGCTGCGTTACCGGGTCGCCCTGGTAGGCATCGAAGTAACAGAAACGGCCGGGTGTCATTACTACGTCGTGGCCTTCTTTGGCGGCGGTGATACCACCGGCTTCACCTCGCCAGGACATGACGGTGGCGTCGGGCGCCAGCCCGCCTTCCAGGATCTCATCCCAACCCAGCAGCCTGCGATGATGCTGCTGCAGGAATTTTTCCATTCTGCGGACAGCGTAACTCTGCAGGGCATGTTCATCTGCCAGGTGCTCGTCTTTTATCCGTTGCTGGCATTTGGGGCATTGCTTCCAGGCTTTTTTATCTGCTTCGTCGCCACCGATATGTATATACGTAGAAGGAAAGATGTTCATTACTTCTGTCAGCACATCTTCCAGGAAAGTGAAGGTACTGTCATTACCCAGGCAGAATTCCGAGTTTTTATAAGGCAGCCCGGTGCAGCCCAGTTGCGGGTAAACTGCGAGCACTTCTTCAGAATGGCCTGGCATCTCTATTTCAGGGATGACGGTAATACCGCGCTCCTGTGCGTAGGCTACCATTGCCCGTGCCTCGTCCTGCGTATAGTAACCTCCGTAGGTATTAGGATCGCCTTCTTTGCTGTATTGCCGGCCATGGTCCCGCCAGTCTTTCCAGTTGCCATGTGTTCTCCAGGCCGCCTGCCTGGTAAGTTCCGGGTACTTTTTTATTTCCAGCCGCCAGCCGGCGCCATCGGTGAGGTGCCAGTGGAAGGTGTTCATTTTATAAAGCGCCATCAGGTCAAGAAAACGTTTGATCTGTGCGGTATCCCGGAAGTGGCGGGACACATCCAGGTGAATGCCGCGGTAAGAGAAGCGCGGCTGATCATTGATAAGGGCACAGGGCAGCATACCTTTCTCTGGTTGCAGGAGCAATAATTGCAAAAGAGAGTACACGCCATTCAATGCACCGGTGTCGCTGCCGGCGGTAATAGTTACTTTACCCGATGTAATTTCCAGCCGGTAAGCAGCAGGGGAGGGGAAAGCGTTACGCGCCGCTTTTACAATGCTGATACTACCCGCCGGTGTTGTACTGCTTTTTAATGTTTGCAGTTTTTGCGTCAGACCGGCTTGCTGAATAAACAACCTGCCGGCAGACTGAAAGACCGGACTGGCAAATATTGCCGTACCTGGCTTCAGTAGGAAATAACCTTCCCCGGCTGTTACCTGCGATGGTTTGGGAATGATATTGATCCCGTTTTTTTGTGTTGACTGCCCATACGGAAATATTGCAGCATACTGTCCCCAGCAGTAACGCTGTTACAAAACGTTTGATAATGTACACCTTGTGTTGTTTTTTGCAAATTGCAAGATAGGCTGCTTGTGATGAAATTTCTTGAAAAAGTTTCATTTTAGAAGAAAAGTTTTTTTCTTTGCACCCCGATGTTCAAGAGTGCGAAGATTACCCTATACACTACTTCTGCAAAGCTGATAAGAGAAATTGGAGGAGGAAGAAGTTGACCCTGGGATAATTGAAGTTTGTTTGAGTTTTTTAACCTGATCAGACAAAAGATGTAATTTCTATCGGAGTATTATTGATGTTATCCTGTGCCTATACCTGGTAACGTTTCCTCCCGGGAATGAATCTGCTGTTTTCGATACGTCGAATCAATTGTAAAGAGATATAAATAAAGACATGAATACAACCCGGTTACTTCTTACGACCGTTTTCCTGACTTTTTATGTAAGGTGTTTGGCGCAGCAGGAGCAGCAGCCAGGATTAGATTTGCAGAAATATATCCCGCTTTCGCCTAACGCGGCAGAATTAGGCAAATATGGTACTTATCCGGTGGGAACAATTACAGGCACCCCTGAGATCAGCTTTAACCTTTTTACGGTGAACAGCGGGGAGCTGAGTTTGCCTGTTACGCTTTCATATCATGCATCCGGTATCAAAGTGAACCAAATGGCCACCTGGGCAGGTTTGGGTTGGTCAGTGAATGCCGGCGGAGTGATTTCCCGTACAGTATATGGTATGGTAGATGAGCAGCCACGCGGTTTTATGGATCCTGCCTATAGTCATTTAAGGGCCAGTGAACTGAGAAACAATACGTACTATGACGCGCTAGCTGCCAAGATCAATGCATCAGGTGATATGGAACCAGATCTGTTTGCCTATACGGTTGGCGGCAAGAGCGGTAAGTTTATCTATACGCGGGAGAAGAACTTTATGACCATTCCGTACTCGCCGGTAAAGGTCAATTTTGCAAGCCGGAACAATTCGTCGAGTGATATTATATTTGAAATTACAGATGATGACGGGGCTATCTACCAGTTCAATGATGTTGAATTTACCGGCTTCGATGTAGGTCAGATCAATAAATTTTATGCAGCAACCTGGTACTTAACCCGCATCATTTCACCGTCCCGTAAAGATACAATCGCTTTCACCTATCAGGTTAACTTCATAGAAAATTATGTCAAAAGCTATGCTCTTTCGGTAGGCCAAACATTTGATGGTTGCCTGGGGCAAAGCGTTGTATCAAGTTTAAGTACCATAAACAGATCAGAACTTCAGCCTTCAGAGATCACTTTCAGAGGTGGGAAACTGGTGTTTTCCACCAGCAATACAAGGAAAGATGGTGGCGGTAAACAGCTGGATAAGATTATTCAGTATGCAAAGGCTGCTGATGGAACTTACACTTTTGTAAAGCAGGTTAATTTGTTGCATAGTTATTTTCTTTCCACTCCGTTTTTTGAAAATCGTGACTGCTACAGGCTTAGGCTGGACGGCTTCAGTTTTTCAGACGAATCGGGCGGTGTTGAAAAGGAATATCGTTTTGAATACAACAGCGTACCTGTGCCGCAGCACAATTCCAATAGCCAGGATTACTTTGGGTTCTATAATGGAAAAAGCAACCAGACACTTATACCGGTAACCAGTCTGGAGAGAAATGAACTTCATAACGATTTTATGTCTGGGGCAGGAGGTAGTGCAGGCTCTTGTTCATCACCTATGACTATAGGTGATGCAGACCGAAATCCCGATCCGGAATATATGAAAATGTGCATGCTCGAAAAAAGTAAGCCAGCGACCAACCCCATCTTTCTAACAACAAGTCCAGCTTTTAACTTAGCGGGCAAAAATGTCAAGGATGTCGGTAGCCCCATTACAGCAACGTAAAACTATATCAGAAAAGAAAGCCTTGGTT
>Ga0065721_10003662_pt1 | contig 115605 bp, 95 predicted proteins | sample Mesricmetagenome_FD_59108 | JGI IMG/M metagenome (GOLD analysis project Ga0065721, IMG submission 59108) | Mesophilic microbial community from rice straw/compost enrichment Sample: eDNA_1 v2 (version 2) | ecosystem: Engineered > Solid waste > Grass > Composting > Bioreactor | place: USA...
GGGCTGACTAGTCACAAAATTATGTGAAGTTAATTTAAAGGTGTTCTCTGGATATCAATATGTTCGGAGAGCATCTTTACATAAGTATATACTTTACATATCCCTTACTTTCGGGATCGGCCTTCCTGCAAAAATGTACCCCCAACTCCTGTTCAAAAATGTAGGCTTTAAAATCCTGAGTCATCAACAGCTCTCCCAGGCGCTCATCGATCAAAAACAACCGGTCCTGGTCATACACCATTTCCTGGGGCAAGCCCTTAAAAAAGGCAAAGGCATGTTCATGAGCATCTATGGCTGTATTGGTATTAAAGGGGATTTCAGAGAACCGAAGAAACTTCATTCGCGAGCGCGACAGCATCATGACAAAAAAGTATACCTTTTTACGCTTCGTTTCTGAATGACGCATCACATATTGACCGAAGTCTGCCTGTGCCTGGAAGCCATAAGGCAGTTCTTCCACAACAAAATACTGACGTTGCGCTTCTTCTTTGGCAATCCCATACTTCTGCCTGATACCCATTACAAAATTGTATACCGTTTTGGGGGTGACAGCCGGAAAATCCGGGTGGTGTTCTTTTAGCCAGTCATGTACCTGGGCAGCACTGGCGGCAGGGCTTACTGTCAGTCTGTCCCTGACGAACCCCTCATACGCTTTTAGTAATCGGAGCCTGATGGCTCTTTTCTCAAGTAGTGCAGTAAAATCAGCTTCGCTCATTCCCGTGTACCGCTTTACGGTACGTGGGTCCATGTTGATGGCTTTGGCATTGATAATAAAAACCATATTTGAGAACCTTAAAAGGTTACATAAAATATGGGTAACAAAACTATTAACGATTGGATCATGTATTATGAAATTCAACGATTGCTACGGGAAGGATGTAGCCAGACGGCCATTGATCATGCATTCCTGTTTACCGAAATTCTACATCCCTGCTTTCCATTTTCCTACATCCTTATTTACCGAAATGATGCATTCCTATTTACCATTCTTATGCATTGCTATTTACCGATTTTGATGCATTGTTATTTACCGATTACACACATGGCTTTACAGCCCAAAGCATTGGTGAAAAAGTTCCGGATTCTGCTGTTCCCTGAGCAGGATGCGAAATTGTTTTACAAGATAGTTTTCGGCCGTTGGTTCATGTGGATGGCCGTCATGTTTTTCTGTTATCACACCTATAGTTGGGCAATATACCGTGAAAATGTAAACAGAGAAGTGGCAATAGAAACAGCGAAAGCCAGTCAAAAAGTTGCAGCCTGGGATTATCTATACAATTTTAAAAGCAAGCAGTTACACAAAATGATGGATAGTGCATTGGCTGAAATGGCTCGAAGATAGCGGTTACTTATCGATGGCTTTCGTTTTAATAATATTGAACAATACGGCCGGCAGTAATCCCATTGCATGAACAAAAATGACAATTGATATTCCCTGCAACATCGATAAACACGGAATTACAATCTTAAGTAAATTTGGAACAATGAAAGCAAAGCCGCAATACGCAGCGGTGACTATTCGAAAAAAGAACTCTAGTTCTGGAACTACATATTGTTCTGGAATGTGATCGATATTGAAAAGCATTCGATTTAAAGAGTAGCAAGCGAGATAGATGCTCACGCCAATCACTGCACCACCAAAAACCATCCAAGCCAGTTCGATATTAATAACGGATCCGAGTTGAAAATTCCAAAGGAAATCAACCGGAGTGGCTACACATCCGAGTAGTATAAAAATGCCGGCAAACACCTTTAGCAGTTTACAATTTTTTTGCTCACCCATAGTGTATCAGTTATTTTTCTGAAACAGTATCATCGGGAGCTATAATCAATAGCCGATCCATTGGAATTACCTTTATACGGTCGTGGCAGTTCATACCGGTTCTGGCAATCCAATTGCCAATCAGGTAAATTCTTGAAGTTGATGGGTACACATCCTGGTACATGTCGTTTTGAACGGTGTAACCGCGCGTATACGACATAATTTTAAGGTGTCGAACCGGGCCCTTAAGTAGGGCCGGGAAGTTTGACAAAGTATCGATTAGCTGATGCATATGATCAGCGACCTTATCGGACAAATCATTTTCATTCATAAAGTATCGCTATTAACAGAGGGCGGAAAATATTGATTGGGGTCTATTCATGTACTTTTACGCCATGGATTTGGACGATCATTTTGTCGTCGGCCCTTTTTTTATACAGCGTAACACTGGCCACCTCTAATTTTATATATTCGTAATCCTCTGCATCGAGGTACTGTTCGGGGCAAGCATCGTGCATACAATCTTTCAAACGGCTTATGGCGTCATCCAACGCTTGCGAAACCGTATCACATAACCCTTCACCCAATTCAATCTCCCCTTTAGCCAGTGCCTTAATTAATTTCTTTGGCAGGCCAGCTAATTCAGCTATTTCCCGCCAGAGGAAACCTTTTTCATTTAATAATACTATTCGGGATTGTATAGACTCTTGTGCCTGCGCAACAGTGCGCCCACTTGTTAAAACGGGTTTCATAAATGTTTTTTTTGTGAAGTAATCTTGTATCAGAGCAAAACCGTTCCGACCGCCCAACGGGCCGGACAAATAGAATCCTTACGGTTTACAGTCTTTCTTATCTTAGGTGTGTAGATACGTTACAGCGCGGGCTTACTTACGAACATAAAAAAAGCGTAAAGCCCAACGTTGATGTCCCATGGCACCGCCAAGCGCCTAGACCATACAACGAGGGCCCACGCAAAAGGTGAGCCTCATCGTTGCCTTGGTGGTCTATGAAATTGGCGGTTTCTGGGACCAAGACAATTCGAAGCGATCAATTTCTTGTAGTTGCGAATCGCAATTTAATGCTAAGGTAGGAAGTTTTTTGACATCTTGTGGGATCGCCCAAGAAATATTTTCGAGAATTACAGCATCTTGATCGGCGAATGACAGATGATAATAAAGAATTATTAGTTCAGTTTGGAAGTATTCTGAAGCAATTCAGGACAGAGAAGGGATTAACCTTACTCGATTTGGAAGTTCGCACCGGTATTAATGAAGGAGAAATTTCAAAAATCGAAAATGGTAAAAAAAATTTCGCATTTACTACGTTAGTGAAATTAGCAAAGGGGTTAGAAATTCCACTTTTTAAACTTCTCAGCAAGTTCACTTATTAAAATCATGCGCGAAATTTTATCGATAGATAGATCCGTATATTCGAGAGATTCCTAAACTCTGTTTAACCGCCCGAGTGCAAACTCCTTTCTAAAGTAATTTTTGCTGTTATTTTTGAAGCTTCGGCAGCTTGACTAGCAGGCTAATAAGTATCGGGGATATTGTTAATTTATTTTCGCTGGAAGCAATAAAAACAGACGCAAATATAAAACCTAAAGCAAATGACAAAAGCTCAATGGGAAGAAGCATACTTAGAATTTGATAAAGCCTATAGCGAATTATGGGAGCACGAACGGAATTACAAACACGGATCAAATAAAAAAATAAGGGAGAAGGCTGATAGACAGATGGGATATGTCAAACATACAATTCGACATCTATTTACAAAATATCCAGATGTATATGTTTTGGCAACCGGGGGAGAAAACTCGTCTGATTACAGCAGAACAATCGTAATGGACGAGTTCTTTCAAAACCGATATATAGTTGACGACATGAGGAATCTTCTATCGTCAATGAAGGAAAAAATTAAATCCTTAGATGTTGTGTAAGATTTTCGAATAAAGATTCCTGATCGCTTAAGAAACTTTTGTTAAGCTCTGTTTAAACGCCTGCATTCCATTCCTTTCCAGCCATAATTTTTCTAGTACCTCGGCAGCTTCCTCTTTAGAAATCCTGATATACTTATAGAAATCCTTTTCGGTTTTGTGACCACTAATCAACATGATTAATTTAACCGGCGTTCCCGCAAGAAATTCGTTTGTACAAAACGACCGGCGTGCCGTGTGAGAGGTAATCCAATCGCATTTCGCTTTCGAAACTTCAATGGTTTGATTGCCTTTCCTATAGTTGAATTTAATAAGCTGATCAATACCTGCCAGCTTACCAATGATTTTTATTTTGGCATTAAAGTCGGCGTTGCAAAGTTTGGGAATGCTGTCTTTGAACTGTTGCGTGAAAATTTCTTTAGCGACATCCTTCAAAGGAATTACGACCCAGTGATCAGATTTTCCTTGCTTTTTGTAAATCCTATCATTTCTAAAATCTTCCGGGGCAAGCGTCGAAAAGTCGGAGAAACGCAAACCAGTTAAGCAAGCTAATACAAACAGATTGCGATAGGGAATCAAATATGGATAGGCCGATAGATCCGTGTAGTAAATAGTGGCGATTTCATCATAGGTGAGATAGATAGCATCCGTTTCTTCTTCCGGCACTTTGTAATCAGTAAGGTCAATAGGGGCGATGATCTTTCGTTTCACCCTGTCTCTAATAAACATCTTTAGATGCTTAATAGTTTTGCCGACTGTATTTGACTTCATGCCGATAATGGTTTCCTTAAACCGCGGCTGCACATAGTCGAAGGTTAGAAAATCTACATAGGTTTCGTAAAAGTCAAAATCAAATGAATCGAAAGTGATCGGTTTACGGCGGAATGTCTCAAAGGCTTTCAAGTGGGCTTGCATATTTTGAAAGACGGTGACGGTTGCTTTGCTAACCTTGTTCTTTTTAGCCTTAATATATTCATCGATTTGGAAATACACGTCCAGATTGAGGACGTCCTCTTCCTTTTCACCCGCCAGTTGCTTAACCTTATCCGGGTCTTTTTCCAAAGTTTCAGGATCAAGATTGGCATCAAAAGCCGCCTTTACAAACTTGCCAATCTTTTCAACCTTTTTCCGACATGCCAGGTCAGCCAGGTCTTCCGCCAGCCGGATCTTTTGCTTTAAACAGCGGTTCAATTCCTCCACGTCACCAAACTCAGCCGGCAAGTTTCGGGAAATACTTAGCCGCTTTTTATCCCAATATTTCGGAGGAATGGCAATTTTTGAATTTAGGGTAGTACGGTTGTCCGTGCTGAAACAATACTGGATAAAAATGATGCTGGTTCCATCCCTACGGACAGTCCTGGCACTGCAAATTGGCTTTAACGGCAGTTTCATGATACCTCCTTTTTCATTCGATCTACAGTCGATTTTATTCGATCTGTTATTCGATCATTTTATTCGATTAAAGGTGTATCTACTGAAGTAAACCCTAATACAAAGGTACAGTGAAGATTTGCCCAACCCTTGTTACATTAATCTGAAAATCAAGTACGTAGAAGTAAACTACCGTAAAATAAAATAAGGATCACTAAAAGTAATCCTTATTCAATTTTTGACGTTAAGCGGACCGGACGGGACTCGAACCCGCGACCTCCGCCGTGACAGGGCGGCATTCTAACCAACTGAACTACCGATCCAAATTGCAGGCAGCAAATATAAGCATGGAAATTTATATTTGCCAAATTTGACGAAGTACGGCATGGATATTACTCCCACATTCAATCGCACTCGTATTGCACCTACGCCCAGTGGGTACCTGCATCCTGGTAATGTGCTTTCTTTTGTTATTACCATCGGAATGGCACGGAGAACCGGTGCGTCAGTATTGCTGCGAATAGATGATATGGACCGGGAGCGGTACCAGGATGCCTATGTGCTGGATATCTTCAATGTGCTCGAATACCTGGAACTGCCTTACGATGAAGGTCCGCGTAACCTGAAGGAATTTAAAGAACAGTATTCACAGGTACACAGGCTGCCAATGTACCGGCAGGCGCTAGAGCATCTCGAAAAAACAGGAAAGGTATTTGCCTGCACCTGCTCGCGTTCGCAGTTGCCGCAAGGTGCCTATCCTGGTACTTGTATGCGACGAAACTATCCGTTGCAGTCACAGGATACTAACTGGCGGTTGATCACTGATATAACACCACTTTCTTTATTGACACTCACAGAAGAAACAGCTGTGACCCTGCCGGATCAGATGCAATGCTTTGTTGTAAGAAAAAAAGACGGTAATCCGGCCTACCAGCTAACTTCGGTAATAGACGACCTGCATTTCAATGTGGATTTCATTGTACGGGGAGTGGATCTCTGGCCATCCACCATAGCACAACTTTACCTGGCACAACACCTGCCGGCAAATGCTTTTCATAACACTACATTCTATCATCATCCCCTTCTAACAGACCAGGAGGGAAAAAAATTATCTAAAACCGCGGGTTCGGTTTCCATTCAACACATGATAAAAGAAGGGAAATCAAAAGAGGAAATTTATAAAATACTGGCCAGGTTTGCCAACTTACCTGAACGGGATGTGTATGATTGGAATTCGCTGGCAACCCTATACTTCGCAGAAAAATCTACACCATTGCCCTGATATCCCGTTCAAAATAATCCAGCGCCCCTTCATACGAATGATCTATCTCCTTCATCTCCCTGGCTACCGCCCCCGGCAACAACTTTTTATAGGCTGTCAAATGCGAAAAAGGCACTTCCTGGTCATCTTCGGAATGATAGATGAATATGTTTTTAACCGCACTGAGCTTGTCACCGGCATCATCCCGCAATTCAAACTCCTCATACTCCCAATCCGGCTCGCCCCAAAAAGGCACACCCATCAATATTGATCCCAGGTAATTGTCAGGCACGCCATCTTCAGCAAAATGTTTTAACAACACAGACCCGCCAAAGGAATGACCAATCAAAATAACATGAGGGAATTTTTTAATTTCTTCGGCAATAAAATGCTTCCATGAAGCATATTGCGGATTATCGCCATCGGGCATGGGCGGATGATGCAGCTTAAAATCATCGCCCAACCGCTGCTGCAACTGCTGCACCAGTGGTTCTTCTTCGGTAATGGCTTCTACGCCCGCGCCTTGTATAAATAATATATCGTATTTCATGGGTACAGTACAGAAAAATTCATTCCAATATTACACTTCAACAGCCATCTCCATAACAGGTTCTTTCTCCTGCTCTGTTTTTTGCTCTCCGCCCTTCCAACTCGTTTTCACCAGGAACAAAAAAGTAGCCACGGCCAACACGGCATAAGCGGCCCCCAGCATGGTCTGGTTACTGATATCGATGGTATTTACCAGTAATGAACTAAATACCGATGTAAGCGCGGCAAAACCGCCACCGATCAACCCGCTGGCCTTGCCTGCATACTGCGGAAAACGGATCATACAATACGTAATAACATTATTGAATATAAAACCACCCAGGCTGTGCAGCATAAATACAAACATCATCAGCGTTACCAGGTTCTGGTAAAAAAAGGTCACGGGTATCAGTAAGGCCAGGGATACCAGTTGCATACTGCTGGCAATACGTATCTTTTTTACATACGAGCGCCTGTACAATATTCTTGAAACGGTATTACCGATCAATACCGACACACCGGAGAACAAAGAGATATAACCGGTAACCACAGGTGAATACTGCAGTTCATGTTCTATCAGGAAGGGCGCAGCCATACCAAACACCAATAACATACCCCAGATAAATCCGAGTACAATAATGCCCATCGAAAAATCCGTTGTCTTTAACATTTTGCCATAACTGTTCAATATAAGCCGGGTGCTGAATGGCTGCGCGGTCCTGATGGATTCACCGCCGTTCAGGAGATCGATAAAAAAGAAGGTCAACCCAAAAAATCCTAAGAATATAAAGTTAGAAGCCCAACCCCAGGTGGTTTGAAAAAATCCGCCTATAAAAGGCGCTACAATAGGGGCAATGGACCATATCAAAGAAAACAGGTTGGTGTATTTCTTCAGGGTATCGCCGGTATACACATCCACAAAATAGGCCCGCTTACTCACCACGATCATGGCGGTGGTAAAACCCTGCACAATACGCATGGCATAAATGGTTTGCAGGTTGGTGCTAAAAGCAATGATAAAACTGGCAGCGCTGAACACCAGCATCGATACCAGCGACGGCCAATAACGGCCATAACTGTCTATGATGCCGCCCACGATCAACTGCCCCACGCCATAACTGATGATAAACAGGGATAATGTTAACTGGATGGCGGCCGGTGTGGTGTGTAACTGTACGGCCATATCGGGCAGAGAGGGAATAAACACATCCATGGCCAAACCCGACAGCGGAATCAAACTCAATGCTACAATAGTATTCGACTGAATCTTCGATTCGGAGATCCTCTTCATGGTATACTTTTTAAGCCTGTAAAGGTATACCCTTCACCGGCCATGTGCGTTACATGATTCAAAGTAATTATTATACAATTCAAATACCGGGTGAAATGGCGGCTTTCCGGCCGGCGCGAAACTCCATAGGCGCCAAACCTGCAAACTGTTTGAAGTATTTGTTAAAATGAGAAGGATAGGCAAATCCCAGTGCATAGGCAATCTCTGAAATATTCCAGTTGGTATTGCGCAACAGGGTCTTTGCTTCGGCTATCACACGCTCGTGGATGATGGCGCTGGTGGTTTTGCCGGTATGTTTTTTTACCACGCTGTTCAGGTGGTTTACGTGCACATGTAAGAGGTCGGCAAAATGAGCAGGCGACAACAGCTTCAACGGTATTTCCGGTGAATCGATAGGGAATTGCTGGTTCAGCATCACAAAAAATTCATTTACCAGGCGGTCGCGCACGAGGGCATTTTGCGCAAACTGCTGTTGCTGCAGGCGTATGCCCTCATGTATCAGCAATTGCAACAGGTTCCTGATCATATCCCATTTAAAAGGATAATCGGTGGCCACCAGCAATTGCATTTGGGTAAAATAAACGGTCAGCCGCTTTCTTTCTTCCTCGGTCAATAATATCACAGGATGCAGTGAAGGGTTGAACAATGCACAGGCAAATTGTACATCGGGTGGAATATGGCCTTCGATAAAACGGCTGTCGAACAAACTATAGTAGCGGTCTACCAGTTTTGAGTTGATCTCGATGGAAGCAGGCACGGTAGGATTGGTAAATATCAAACAGGGCTGTTCGATGGGTATCTCCTGGTCGTTATAGGTAAGCATGCCCTTGCCTTTATCGGCGCCGCTGCTTAAACAGATCTTGAAATAATCCCTGCGGTTGAAGGGCGTTTTGCGGGTGGGCGTGGTGTTGCGCCTTACCAGAAAATGCCCGCGGCCGGTTTTATCAAACAGCAGGTCCTGCGGAACTTCCAACCCCACCCTTTCATAAAACTGCACGATGCTTTCTGTTGGAATGATTTTGTTCATGGCCCATCGATTATATAATTCAAAGGTAGGGAATTCCGGGCCATCATCTGCCTGCCAGCTTACCCACCACCCCTTTTACCTTTTTACGTATCACGGCGCCTACCGAAGCAGATCGTTTTTTGTTCAGCCTGATCCCGGCGGCAGGATAACATAATTCGGAAATGTTCAGGGTCTTGATAAGCCGGATACCACCCTCCCATTCAAAGCCCTGGAAGAGGTATTCTTTCAGGTCATCCACCAGGTCTACATGACCGGTTTCCAGCGAATGGTACAACAGGTTTTGCACGGGCTGAAATACAGATAAGGGCGACTCGGATTTGAGCATATAATACAGCCCCTCCTCCCGTTTCAATAAGAAAGTGGTATGTACGGGAAAATTGTACAGGTAATCGTAGTATATCGTAGGAAATTCAAAATAGCCTCGTTTTGCCACACGGGTAATTTCAGCCATAAAACCCGGCACATCGGCAATATGTTCCAGCACATGCGAACAGATCACATAATCGAACGAATCATCTTCGAAAGGGAAACGGTCACCATCATAAAATACCACCTGTTGTTTGGTATTCAGGGTGCCATTATAACCCGTTTGGGCATTGTACTCTTCTTCCGTATCGTACTTTTTTTCCAGTAATACATTCGATCTTGGATGTGGTGTGGAACCGGGACCTATCTCAAGCACTTTATCACCGGGTTTGATACCCTTGATCCTTTCAGGAAAGAACATGCAAATAAAATTTTAACGAACGCACAAGATAATTAAAAAGGCCCTTTTTCAGCACTTTATACATGGTTATTTAGCAAGTGCTTCAGGCTGGCCTGTTTTTTACTGTAGCTAAAATTGAACCAATACCATGCACATACTTCTATTTTTATTGGCACTGGTCATGCTCATGGGTTGCCGTTCGGGCAATGAGAACCCGGCGGCAAAAACGGCCAACGGGAACGGTGGCTTTCACTTTTTTGTACTGGGCGACTGGGGCCGGCGTGGAAAGATCAGCCAGTGGGCGGTAGCCACACAAATGATGGACCGCGCCCGGCAATACCCGCCGGCTTTTATCATCACCACGGGAGATAATTTTTACCAGCAAGGTGTGCGCTCGGTAAGTGATCCGCACTGGAAAGAATCTTTTACCGATATATACAAGGATCTTACCCGCACCACCAACTGGTACCCGGTGTTGGGCAACCACGATTACCAGGGCCGTGGTAATCCCCATGCACAAATAGAGTACCAGCAGGTGAATCCGCGCTGGCGCCTGCAGCACTTCTATTACACCACGGTGACCACCCTGCCGGATAATAAAAGGGTTCGTTTTGTATTTATCGATACCAGCCCCTTTTGTACACTTTATTATACCAGCCGCCGGTATCCGTATATCACCAGGCAGGATACCGCAAAACAAAAACGATGGATAGACAGTACGCTGGCTAATGCAAAGGAAGAATGGAAGATCGTGGTGGGGCATCACCCGGTGTATTCGGGCGGTAACGAACATGGGAATACGGCGGAACTGGTGGCGGGGCTAAAGCCGATGTTGGAGAAATATAAGGTGCAGGCTTATTTATGCGGGCATGAGCATAACCTGCAACACCTGCAGCCTAAAGGAAGTTATACGGATTATATTGTGTCGGGGGCCGGCAGCGATTTGTATTCGGTGGGAAGCCTGCCGGCTACGAAGTTTGGAAGAGCGGTACCGGGGTTTGCGGATATCACCTTCCGGAATGATTCAATGTATTTGCAGTTTATTGACAAGGACGGGCATTTGATTTATTCGTATGCACGGGGACGTTGATTATTACACGGCGGTGGCTATCTTACTGTACTTATTCCTGTAATCCTGCGGCGACAAACCCGTCACTTTTTTAAACACCTCCCTGAACGCCTTGTCATCGGCATAACCCACATCGTACATAACTTCAAAAATACTTTTGCGTCCTTTTTCCAGCTCCTTTTTGGCGGCCTCTACTTTTACCCGTTGAAGATATTCTACCGGTGTATTACCGGTAGCTTTTATAAAACGCCTGTCGAAGTTGCGCCGGCTGATAGCCAGTTCAGCCGCCAGCTTTTCAAATGATATCTTCGCTTCGATATGCTCTTCAATATATTGCTGCGCTTTGCAGATCAGTGCGTCACCATGCCCTTTTTGAATATGGAAAATGGCGAAGGGCGACTGTGTGGTTCTTTCGATATCTATCTGGAAAACTTTTGAGCAGTAGATGGCAGTCGACCGGTCGAATATCTTTTCCACCAGGTACAGCATCAGGTTCAGGAAAGAATAACCACCACCATTGGTATAAATGCCATGTTCATCGGTAATGATCTTATCTTCCACCAGTTTTACATGGGGGAACAACTGCCGGAAGCTTTCTATCGACCGCCAGTGTGTGGAGCACGTCTTTCCGTCCAGCACACCCGAAGCAGCCAGCAAAAACGCACCAATACACATACTGGCCAGTTCCGATCCGCTTTTATACCGGTTGCCAATCCAGTCGATCAGCGCTTCATTTTTTTTCATCACCGACACCGCCTCACCCGTTACCGGCGGAATGATCACCAGGTCGGTATGCCGGATCGTTTTTATATCAGTGGGATAAATGACAAAAAAATCACCTGGGCTTCGCAGTTCCGTAATAAAACCCGCCACCTGTATACGCAGTTTGGACGGGTTGCCCATTTGCTGCCAGTATTCATTGGCGCCCATCAGTATTTCATAAGCGCCGGTGATGGTGTTCACATTTACATCGCCCTCCGGCACCAGGATGGTTACATGTTTCATACCACAAGTTTATACAAAGTTAGCGGGCGGACCTGACCGGATCAACCCAGACAAATGTCCAATTTACACCCTGTACACCGACTTTTAAGACAAACCGGTCATGGCCGGTATGGTTTGCCCACCACCAGTTTATCGCCCGATATGTCCACCTCAAACAAATGCGGGTGGCGTATGGTGCGGCCATTCACCGACCTGTGGCTATGAATAGACATCAACAGTTTGCCATCCAGCGTATGAAACAACATACCATGCCCGAAATTGGGTGGCGTGATGGGTCTTTCTTCCTGTACCCAGGGCCCGTCCAGCGTACCGCTGGTGGAATAGGCCACCCCCTGTGTGTACACATCGTATACCCAGCTCGTCCATATCATGCCCAGTCTGCCCGTGCCGGTTTTGAACAAATAGGGACCGTCTGTAACCTTATTGGGTTTATCTTTCCCGTTCTCGTCTTTTTCCCGGCTCCAGGGCGATTCGCTGGCGCGGAACAGCAGTTTACTCTCTCCTATGGAGCCGCTTAGATCGGGTTTTAACTGTATCTTTTCGATGGTGCCGTTCCAGTTTTGCAGCCATTCATAACAATACACCATATAGGGTTTGCCATCGGTATCTATCCATAAGGTGCCGTCCAGCGTAGGTTGATCGGCCGGTAAATAGGTGGCGTCCTGCATGGGAACATAGGGGCCATCGGGCTGGTCGCTCACCAGCACATGACAGGCCCGCCGTTCGATGGCGTTTCCTTTTACGGTATCGATGGTGACCGCCCGGTTGGTGAAGGTGGCGAAGTAATAGTATTTGTTTTTATACCGGTGAATTTCCGCAGCCCAGATCATGGGGCGGGGACCCATCCAGGAGGTGGAATCGGTTTTAGCCACATGATAAGGTCCATCCCAGAATTTAAGGTCTTTGCTCTTCCACAACATACCGCCGGTGCCTGTCATATAGTATGTTTTTGTATTGGCATCGGCCAGTATAAAGGGGTCGCTTAAAACAATGGAATCGAGGGGAACATGGCGGCGGGGCTCGAAACGCCGGTTATTTTGGGCCGGCAGGGTAACGGCCAGCATCAGGCAAACAAGCAGCAGCGGTAATGAATTTTTCATGTTCTAATTTATGCTTATTTCGAGAGTGTAGAGCCAATCGTACAAAACGGGGTACCTTTACTGGCTTCTTTAAAATCCGGGCGGGGAACTATGTTTGCGAATATTATAAACAAAATAATGCTTATAATCGTTGAACGAGAGCCCATCACGGCCATTTATTAAAACAAATTAAAACAGGTATATGTCCAGAAAAGAAGCCATTTTCCTTTCCTTGTTCGTACTGGTCTTTGCCGCCGGGTTTATATTTTATATGAAGAAAATATATAAACCCAAACCAGCGCAGGCTGCCACCCAGCCCGCTGCCAATCAAACGGCATCTGCCGCGGTAACCGTGGCTACGCCCCCTTCGCCCGGCTACCAAACCTGGACATTGCCCGATGTACTCAAAGAGATCTCCGGTAATGTATTGGCCGGTAACGACCGTATGGCCTGTATCGAGGATAATGAAGGCATCATTTACATGTATAACCTGCAAAGCAAAAAGATAGACGAGGAAATACAATTTGCCGGCAAGGGCGATTATGAAGGCATAGCGCTTGTAGGTGATGTATATTGGGTGCTGCGTTCAGATGGGTTCCTGTTTGAGGTGCAGCCCGCGAAAGGCGGTAAACCAACCGTAAAGACCTATGACCTGCCCCTGACCACAGAAAACGATACCGAATCGTTGTTTTATGATAGTGAACATAAACGCCTGCTGGTGGGTGTGAAAGAAAAAGACCTGACCGAAAAAGATAAAAAAGGCGTGTATGCATTTGACCTGGATAAGAAGCGTATGAATAAGGAAGCAGCTTTTTATATTGATGGCGAGAAGAAGGATAAAGACGACAAGGACGAAGATGATAAAGGCAAAAAAAAGAAGAAAAAGAAAAAGGAGGTGAAACCTTCAGAGTTGGCCATTCATCCCAAGACCGGAGAAATTTATGTACTGGATGGACCTGATTCGGAACTATTGATCGTTGAGCCCTCCGGTAAGATCAAATCGATACAGAAACTGGACAAGGATGTTTTTCCGCAGCCCGAAGGCATGAGTTTTAGCAGCGATGGCAGCTTGTATATTTCAAGCGAAGCCGGTAAAAAGGGACAGGCTGTGATTGCGAAAATTGAACTTCAGTAATTAACCGAATACAACATGCCTTCCATTACACCTTTTCTTACAGTAAAAGATGGCCGGAAAGCCATCGAATTTTATACAAAAGGTTTTGGCGCTACCCTGGTGGCACAACACGATAATAAAGGTAAAATAAACGCTGAGCTGTCTATCGGCAATGCATTGTTTTATATCGGAGACGAAGAACTTGAGTTTGGCAATAGCAGCCCGGAAACCTTTGGTGGCAGTCCGGTAAGAATTATTCTCACTGTAGAGGACCCGGATGCTTATTATGACAGGGCCATTGCGGCCGGAGCCACTATGATTTGCCCGGTTACTACCGAGGAAGACTGGCGGATAGGGAAATTGAAGGATCCTTTTGGGCATGTTTGGGAGATTGGGCGGCCGTTGTAGTGATTGCTTGCGGATGAAGATTCCTTTCATTGAGCAAAAACAATAGAATTCTAACCCGTCACCATAAACGATAACAGATGCATTCCTGCCATTCTTATTAATTATCATTCCCGATGGCTGTCATCGATCCTGAACGACACCTTACAGATCAATCCATAGGTAGTAATTCGGTTGTCCTTCACATGTACTTTGATATCCTTCACAAAAATAGAATCGATGTTCCTCACCGTTTTGGAAGTTTCTGCCAACGCGTTTTGAATAGCGTCTTCAATTCCCTTTTCAGAAGAGGCAATCACCTCGATGACTTTTACGATAGGCATAGCCAATTTTTTTAATTGATAAATAGCAACCACAGTATTGGCTGAAAAATCGATGCCATGGCAATGGCCGGTGTTTTGCATAATCATTCGTATACATTTATCAATATGAAACCGATCGTGAAGATGTTGGCAGCCGCCGCCGCAATAGGCGCCGTGGTATTTGCCTGTGATAAAGACAATGACATGTGGAGCTGGATGATCCCTGAAACCGAGGACACCACCACCGCCGCCCAGGTAAATGGTTATGTTTTTCGCCCTGCCCTGGTACCGGCCTCCGAAGAAAACATACGTCAGTTAAAAGTGCCGGCCGGTTTTAAGGTGGCTAAATATGCCGACAACCTGGGCAAGCCCCGTATACTGGCAGTAAGCGCTGCCGGTCATGTGTATGCCTCCGACCGCGAAGCGGGAATAGTAATGTTATTAAAAGATGATAATGCCGATGGCGTGGCCGATAGTAAAACCACGGTGGCCACTATTCAACAGGCGCATGGCCTGGCCATTCACAACGGCAAAATGTATATAGCGGCCGTCCGGGATGTATATGTTGCCAATATCAACAGCGATGGTACGCTTACACAACCCGCAAAGATCACAGACAAATTACCCGATGGCGGTCAGCACCCCAATCGAACGCTGGCCGTTGGTCCCGACAATAAACTGTATATAACAGTGGGTAGCACCTGCAATGCCTGTCCCGAACCCAATCCGTTAAATGCCACCATCGTGCGTTCCGATCTGGATGGATCCAACATGACCATCTATGCAAAAGGTTTACGAAACACCATTGGTTTTGGATGGCATCCTCAAAGCGGGGAATTATGGGGACTTGATCATGGCATCGACTGGCTGGGTGATAACGACCAAAAAGAAGAAGTGAACCTGATCAGGGAAAACGCCCATTATGGCTGGCCTTATATCTATGGCGAAGGCAAATACAATCCTTCCGATAGTCCACCGGGAGATACCACCTATCAACAATACCTGCAGTTATCTACACTGCCTGCCCTCACCTACCAGGCACATGCGGCGCCCATGCAAATGGTGTTTTATTCGGGCAATGCCTTCCCGGCAGATTATACCGGTGATGCTTTTGTAACCTTCAGGGGCTCCTGGAACCGAAGCGAGCCGGTGGGTTATAAGGTGGCGCGCCTGCATTTCGAGAACAATCAACCCGTGCGTTTTGAGGATTTTCTTACCGGTTTCCTGGTCAACAACAACAAAGCGCATTTTGCGCGGCCGGTAGGTCTGGCGGTACATACCGATGGCTCGCTGCTGGTATCTGACGATACCAATGGCGTGATTTACCGGGTATCCACACAATAATGTAACCGATTTCATAGCAATCGCCGTCCTTCATAAAATTTTTGGGCTGTACTTCCATTTTAGCGACATTTATGTAAGCGATTGCATAATATGAAACATTTTACCCATCTCAGGTTCTGCCTGGTGTTGGTGGTGGCATTGGTTTGCTCCATGGCTCAGGCCCAGGAACTATTCGATAAAACGAAACAACCCAACAGCCTGCCGCTGGTAGCCTCAGGATTTTCCATTTGCACCGATGCCAAAGACTTTGCACTGGTGCAACGATCGGCTGCCTTGCTACAGCAAGACATCAAGCAGGTCACCAATGCCGCTTTTCCAATCACACAACAGCCACACGGCAATATCATTCTCATCGGCACCATCGGCCAGTCGTCATTCATCAAAGAACTGGTACAGAAAAAGAAACTCAATGTTTCGGCTATACAGGGCAAATGGGAGGCTTATACGATTGCTACCATTGCCAACCCGTTTAAAGGCGTCAAAAACGCCATCGTGATTGCAGGCAGCGACAGAAGGGGCGCCGCCTATGGCATGGCCGAATTCTGCAGCCAGATGGGCGTATCGCCCTGGTATTGGTGGGCCGATGTGCCGGTGACCCAAAAAAAGGAACTCTACCTTAACCGCTCATTCACCAAAACCGATGCACCCAAAGTAAAATACCGCGGCATATTCATCAACGATGAGGCCCCAGCCCTTTCTGGTTGGACCAGGGAAAAGTTTGGCGGCTTTAACAGCCAGTTCTATGAGAAAGTGTTCGAACTGCTCATACGGCTCAAGGCAAACTATTTATGGCCGGCCATGTGGGGCAATGCTTTTTATGACGATGATTCGCTAAGTATCAAAAAAGCCGATGAGTACGGCATCGTGATCGGCACCTCGCATCACGAACCATTGATGCGTGCGCATGTGGAATGGCAACGGTATGGCAAAGGCAAATGGGATTATGCGGTGAATGCCGATACACTCAAACAATTTTGGACCAAAGGCATGCAAAGAGCCTGGAACGAAAAGATCGTATCCATAGGTATGCGGGGCGACGGCGATGAACCGATGTCGAGGGAAACGGCGGTGGCGTTACTGGAAAAGATTGTTGCCGACCAACGTGCTATCATAGAAAACGTCACCCAAAAACCGGCAAAGGAAACACCCCAGCTATGGGCCCTGTATAAAGAAGTGCAGGACTATTACGATAAAGGCATGCGTGTACCTGATGATGTTACCCTGTTGCTTTGCGATGACAACTGGGGCAACCTGCGCAAACTGCCCAAACCAGGTGATAAAAAACGCAGCGGTGGTTATGGCATTTATTATCATTTTGATTATGTAGGTGGTCCCCGTAATTACAAATGGTTAAATACAAATCCCATTGCGCGCGTATGGGAGCAAATGCATCTGGCCTGGGAATACGATGTGCGGCATATATGGATCGTGAATGTGGGCGATATAAAACCGATGGAGTTCCCCATCTCCTTTTTCCTGGATTATGCCTGGGACCCGGAAGCTATACAGGCCGATGACCTGCAACGCTACACCGAACAATGGGCGGCTCAGCAATTCGGGTATACCCATGCCAAAGCCATTGCGGAGATCATTTCAAAATACACCAAATACAATGGCCGCAGAAAACCGGAACTGCTGGATGCAAATACTTACAGCCTGCTGAATTATGATGAAGCCAACCGCGTGACCAACGACTGGATCAAACTGGCGCAACAGGCAGATACCATCCACCAACAATTACCGGAAGAAACCAAAGATGCCTACTTTCAATTGGTGTTACACCCCGTTATAGCCTGCGCCAACCTGCAGGAAATGTACACGGCCGTTGCGAAAAACCGGTATGAGGCATCTCGGCAATCAGTAGACGCCAATGCCTATGCCGACCAGGCCAAAAATTTGTATGCCAACGATTCCATCATCACTGCACGATACCATGCACTGAAGAACGGTAAGTGGAACCACATGATGGACCAAACCCATATCGGTTACACCAACTGGCAGCAACCACGCCGGCAAACCATGCCGGTTGTACAACGTGTAGAGGCTGGCACGGCGGTTCATCAAATAGCTGCACCCGATACATCCAGCGGAAAATATATCTCCATAGAAGCCGATCATTTCACAAAGGCGGTGAATACAAATGGCATCACCTGGACAATATTGCCCGATCATAGTAAAACGGGTTCGGCGGTTACGCCATTCCCGGTAACCGCCGCGCCACAAAAACCAGGTGGCCAGGCACCACATTTGCAATATGAAGTAACGATACCCGATACAGGCACCTTCACATTGCTTGCCTACTTCTCTCCCACTTTAAATTTCCATCAAACTGAAGAAGGATTGTTGTATGGCATTTCGATAGACGATGAAACGCCACAGGTAATCAGTTTGAACAAGGAAGACCGCAACAGCATTACAGGCATCTGGAATGTATGGGTTGCCAATAATATCATCATCAAAAAATCTAATCATATCATTCGCACACCCGGCAAACACACCATCAAATACTGGATGGTGCATCCGGCAGTGGTGTTGCAAAAGCTGGTGTTTGACCTGGGCGACCTAAAACCCAGTTACCTGGGTCCGCCGGGAACACGCTAACCACACTTAATAAGCCCTCATATGTATGAAACAGTTTGTTATATCGCTCGTAATTATTTCTATTGCCCACACCAACGTTCATGCCCAGGTAAAACTGCCGCGCCTCATAAGAGACAGCATGGTATTGCAACGCGATACCAAAGTGCGCATCTGGGGATGGGCATCTGCCAATGAAAAGGTAAATGTACGTTTCAACGGACGCCGTTATTCCACCACAACCGGTAAGGATGGTAAATGGATGTTGTGGCTGCCGCCTACTAAGGCCGGCGGCCCATACAAGATGACCATCAACAATATTACCATCAACAATATTCTTTTTGGTGATGTATGGCTTTGCTCGGGCCAGTCGAACATGGTGCACCAGATGGAGCTGCACAGCGTTACCTATGCCAATGATATCGCCGAAGCGAATTACCCGCAGATCAGGCATTTCTGGATTAAGACGATGAACGATATGAAAGCTCCGCACGATGATTTGCCTGATGGTCATTGGAGCGCTGCCAATCCTGAAACGGTACGGCAATTTTCTGCCGTGGCTTATTTTTTCGCGAAAAAGATCTACGACAAATACCATATTCCCATCGGGCTTATCAATGCCAGTGTAGGCGGCACGCCCATTGAAGCCTGGACGAGTGAAGAAGGTCTGAAAGAATTCCCTGCCATGCAGGCTACCATTCAGAAAAATAAAAACCATGTCGAACGCCGGCCGCCACCACCGCCGCCACCTGTGGTGAAGGATAAAGGCATTATTGGTAAATGGTACGATACCTCATTCGTTCCTAAAAACTGGCGCACCATTGCCATACCCGGCTACTGGGAAGACCAGGGCATAAAAGACCTCAACGGAGTGGTATGGTATCGAAGAGAAGTGGATATACCTGCTGCCATGGCTGGTAAAGCAGCCAGGGTTTTCCTGGGAAGGATCGTGGATGCGGACATGTTATACATCAACGGCCGGCAAATTGGCCATACTACCTATATGTATCCGCAAAGAAGATACGCCATACCGGCCGGTATATTAAAAGCAGGCAGGAATATTTTTGTGGTGAGGGTGACCAACCATTATGGAAAAGGCGGTTTTGTTCCGGACAAACCCTATTGCCTTTTCGCCGGCAACGATACGGTAGACCTGAAAGGTTACTGGCAGTATAAAGTGGGTGAAGTGTTTGAGCCACGCAACCGTTCCGGCAACTTTGGCATCAATGCACAAAACCAGCCCACGGCTTTGTACAACGCCATGATAGCGCCGTTGATCAACTATACCATCCGTGGATTTTTATGGTACCAGGGCGAAACCAATACCGGCAGGCCTGAAGAATATGCCCAACTGCAACCGGCGCAAATAAAAGACTGGCGCGCCAAATGGCAGCAGGGCGAATTGCCTTTCTTTTTTGTACAGCTGCCTAATTTTATGGACGTGAACTACCTGCCTTCCGAAAGCCAATGGGCGGTATTACGTGAATCGCAACTAAAATCGTTGCGGGTGCCCAATACTGCCATGGCTGTTGCGATTGATTTGGGTGAGTGGAATGATATACATCCGGATAATAAAAAATCGGTGGGGGAAAGGCTGGCGTTGGCGGCGTTGAATAAAGTATATGGAGAAAAGGACCTGGAATATTCGGGACCGCTTTTCGATACAGCGGTCATCGAGGGCAATACAATTATGATCAGCTTTACACATACCGGCAGCGGTTTGATATCGATCAATGATGAACCGTTGAGCGAGTTTGCCATTGCCGGAGCGGATAAAAAATTCAAATGGGCAAAGGCGCGTATCGAGGGTGATAAAGTGATCGTGTGGAATGATGAGGTAACTGAGCCGCGTTATGTGCGGTATGCCTGGGCCGATAACCCCGATTCACCTAACCTATATAACAAAGAAGGATTGCCAGCCTCGCCGTTTAGAACAGATCAACCCTGACGCACGATGGGCCGCCGGTCGCTATACACCAGCGCCACGGCAATCAACCCAATCATAAAAAAACTGATCACCAACGGAAACACAGAGCGCTCCATTAGGTTACTGATCACCGATCCCAATGTAGCACCTACAAAAAAGAAAAAAGTTCCATATACCGACGATGCCATGCCCGCCATTTGCCCCATTGGTTCCATAGCCAATGCACTGCTATTGGGCTCAATAGCCAGGTTAATGGCCATGAGCATACCCACGGGTATAAACAGCATTAACAAACCCGGCGGATCGCCAAAACCCAATGTAAACAACAACAGGGCGCTTGCTACCAGCGTATACAAAACCAGCAGCGCCCTGATGGTACGCCGGGCGCCATATTTAGATGAAAGCCTGGAATTGATCAGCGTACAACAGGCCATACCCAACCCGATACCGGCAAAGATCCAGGCAAACAATTCGGGTTGTCCGTATATCTCTCCCACAATATGTTCCGAGCTGGCCACATAGGAACTCAGGGCGGTAAATAACAAAGTAGTGATAAGCGTGTATCGCAGGAACACAGCATTGCCCAGCACTTTTTTTATAGAATGCCAGATACTGGACCAGTTAAGCGCATTGCGTTTATCGGGCGGCAGCGATTCTTCCAGCCGCAACGACCATATAAACACCAGTACTGCAAACAAAGGCGGTGTAAGAAAAACCATTTGCCACGATGCGATATGCAGGATGGCCATTCCCAAAAAAGGCGCTACCACCGGTGTAAACAAAAAGATGGTAAATATCAGCGACATGGTATGCGCCATCTTATCGCCCACAAAACGATCGCGCACACCGGCAATGGTGGTCATGAATACCGCCGAGGCGCCCATACCGGCAATAAAGCGGGCAGCATACATCAGCGGCAGGCTGGGTGCAAAGGCCGCCGCTATGCCGCCGATGATATACAAGGGAAAACCTATACGTAAAACAGGCAGCCGTCCATACCGGTCGGATAGCGCGCCAAAAACGATCTGCGCTATTTGTCCCATAAAAAAGAAACCGATGATTTGCGCGGTAGCGGTGGATTCGTGTGGCAGGCCAAAATGCGTCCGCAGCTCGCCAAAAACGGGTAGCATGATATCGATGCCCAGTGCAGTGAGCATCATGGTGCAGGCAGAGAGCGAGATAAATTCAGCAGACCTCATGAATATATGTTGTTTACACAAAACTAATGGCTGTTGTTATATATCTCCAGGCACTGCTTCGAACAAAAGAACAACTCCTCCTCTACCGGGTGTTGTATGGCTTTTTCCTTATCACAGATCACCATCCGGCAAACGGGATCGATATAAAAGAAATCCTGGCCGCTGGTCTGCAGTTCGAATAACTCCGTTTCATTCCGCACATTCTTAAAACGATGCATTCCCTTTGATTCAAATACATATTGTGATGTATCCGTCAATGCCTGCATAAAGTGGGCAGAGCACCAAAACCGGCCCTTGGCGGCAATGGCAGCAATACGCGATGCCAGGTTGATGGTGGCGCCAAAAAAGAATTCATTTCGTTTGAGTACAGGTCCGAAATGCAGTCCGCCGTGCACCTGCAGAAACTGGTGTTCGGCCGAACATTGATGTATAAGCATGGCGGCCGTATGCAACAGGTCGCCGGGGATTTGAGATACGATCATCACTTCATCGCCCACCCGTTCGTGCAGGTGGCTGTCGCCCACCAACGAACGGCGCACGATGTCGTGAAATTTATCGATGACATCAGCCGCTGCCGCGGCCCCATGCGTTTCTGTAAGTGCGGTATAGCCGGAAAGATCAGCTATCAATATCGCCATGTTTTGCTCCACGGGAGCAAAGGTACATTAGAATGTAATTAATAACCATTGTTCTGCGTAAGTCCGCCAATTTGCCTTTCCCTTCGGGGTATAGGGAATATAAGCCTGTTTTCGGTTACATTATAGGCTGCCGGGTTCACACCAGGGTCCTGCTGTTTGATCTCGATGCCATGTGCATTCATCACTTCAATGGCTTTGCCCGTTCTCACCAGGTCGAGCCAGCGTTTGTTTTCAAAGGCCAGTTCTATCCGGCGTTCATGCGCAATGATCTCCCTGAGCTGCGCCTGGTCGGTAGTGGATACGGTGCCGCCTCCTGCAAATGCACGATTCCGCACCTCGTTCAAATAAGGCAATGCTTCAGCGCCCTTGTTTTGCTCGTTCAATGCTTCGGCCAGTAAAAGCAGTGCATCGGAATAGCGGTATAAGGGCCAGTTGCTGTTGGTTTGACCCACCACGGCATGCGGCCAGTTGTATTTGTTGATAAACGGCTTACCTACCCTGCCGGCAGGCGCCGTATAGTTCACCGGGCTTTTTATGGTATCTATGATAAAACTGGAACCGGTGGCGCCATGACCTTCGGCAATCAGTACTGAAGCTTCAAACCTGGTATCCCCGGGCTCATAACTTTCCAGCATATTCTGCGTAGGCACATTTAATCCGCTGGTAATGTTACTCACCGCAAAACCGGTTACTTTCGATGCATCATCGGTCAGCGGTAAAAACCGGTAAATAAAATCGCTGGGATTGCCACCGGTAGGAATTTGCAGGTACTGCACTTCCAGTATAAGCTCCTTGTTTTCCTTGTTCTTTGGATCGAATACCGAGCGGTAATCGTCGAGCAATTCATATCCATAACCGGTTATTTCCTTCAATACTGTTTCGGCAGCCCCGTAATCTTTACGGGTCATATAAATATAGCCCAGCAACATTTTGGCGGCGCCCTTTGTAGCTCTTCCCAGTGCCGGAGCCTGAACAGGTAACAGATCGGCGGCTTCGGTGGCATCATTAATGATCTGAGTGTATACCTCATCTACCGTGGCGCGTTGCAGTTTTGCTTCTTCGGCATTCTTTACTTCATGAATATATAAAGGAATACCTCCATAGTACCGCACCAGCTCGAAATAGAAAAAGGCGCGCAGGAATTTTGCCTGTGCAATGATCTGTGCTTTCCTGCCGGCATCAAACTCAACGGTCTCTATGCGGTCGAGGATGGCATTGGTTCTTGATATGCCCACGTAGGTGCTGTTGTATTTGTCGTTGGTTACGCCGTTTAGTTCATCATCCAGGAAATCGGCCACCGCCAGGCGGGCTATGGTGGCAATAGCGGCATCGGCGCCGCGGTTGATATCATAATGGGTATTATCAGACCTCATTTCTCCCATGACCCATGAATTGAGGTTGCCGGCAGATTGCAGGGAGGCATAAGCGCCCACCAGCGCCTGTTGAAAATCACTTTCGGTTTTAAAGAAGTTGCCGGTAGTGAGGTTCGATTCCGGCACATTATCCAGGAAACCTTTTGAACAGGCTGTCAGCGAAGTGGCGGCTATGAATATATAAATGAGTTGTTTCATTTGAAAGAATTTAGAAGTTAACATTCAAACCCAGACTGAATATGCGCGGAATGGGATAAGCCGCGGCGTCCTTGCCTTCACTCAGACCATTCAGTCCGTTGGCACTCACTTCGGGATTGGGATATTTACTAAAAACAAAGGCCTGTTGAATACTCAGGAAAGCCCTTACGCTTTTGACGTATTTGACAGGCTGCGGATGGGTATATCCCAGCGTGATATTTTTGATGGTAAGATAGGTGCCATCCGATACATACCGGCTGTTATCTTTTCTATGCTCGGCAGTTGTAGAACTGGGAGCCGTGCGGCCAATGATACCGGCGCCCGGGTTTTCAGGCGAACGCCACCTGTCCTTTACATAACGATGGGTATTGAACAGGCCATCGATCAACTCCAGCCATTCGTTCTTGGCATCAAACAGGTCGCCGCCTACAGCGCCTACGGCCGTTACATTGAGGTCGAAGTTTTTATAGGTTAAACTGTTGTTGATACCGAAATTAAAATCAGGGTTGGGATTACCAATAAAGGTGCGGTCATCGGCATTGATCACTTTATCGCCATTCAGATCTTTCCACCGCACGGTACCTACCATGCTGTTGATTCCCCTGGGCTGTGTATTCAGTTCTTCTTCGGTCATATACAAACCATCGTACACATATCCCCAAAACTGACCAATGGGTTTACCTACCTCGGTTCTCCAGGTATCGCCATATTCGTTGATGCCGCCAAGGGGCGTATTGTTAGCACCCAGTTTCAACACCTTGTTGCGATTGATAGACAGGTTGAGATCGGTTGTCCAGGTAAGCGGTCCCTGCAGGTTTTTGGTGGACAACGCAAACTCATATCCCCAGAACCTGAACTCGCCTATGTTAGACATAACACTTTGGTATCCCGACGAAGCCGGTACTTCCATATCGAACAAAAGACCTTCGGTGTTTTTCCGGTAATAATCGAAGCTGAACAGGATGCGGTCGTTGAGAAAACCGATGTCCACACCCAGCCCGATACCTTTCGTGGTTTCCCAGGTAAGTATCGAGTTACCCAAACCACCGATGGCACGGCCGGTGGTCATCACCTGGCCGAATGGATAATTGGCCTGGTTAACGGCAGCATACTGACGGAAGTCGCCGATATTGAAATTACCGGTTTCACCATACCCTGCCCGCAGTTTTAAATAATTCACCGGGCCCAGGTTGCTGGCAAATTGTTCGTCAGATACGATCCATCCCAGTGACAGGGAAGGGAAATTACCCCAGCGGTTATCTGTTCCAAAACGTGATGAACCATCGCGCCTGATGGCTGCATTCAATAAATATTTTCCCTTGTAATTATAGTTCAACCTGCCATAAGCGCCTATCAACGACCATTGGGTGGTAGTAGCATTTGAAGTGCGGAAATTGGCAGGCCCGCCGCTTACCCAGGGTATCAGGTCGTCATCAAAATTGGTTCCGCCTGCCTGGTTGCCTTCTCTTCTGAAGCGTTGTGCCGAATAACCTGCCAGCGCTTCAATGTTGTGATCGCCTATGCTTTTCGACCAGGTAACATTGTTTTCCCATACCCAGGAAATATCCGAGTTGGTATTGTAACTGGCCTCCGCCGGTTTGGGAAGCTGGCCAAATACATCGCCCGAAGCAGTGGAGGGCCGCCACCTGCGAAGCCGGTAATCTTCCAGTTCCACACCAAAGGCCGACCTAAACCGGAAATCTTTTAAGAAATTAATCTCCAGGTAGCTGTTGGTCATTAATCCATTGGTATGTGTTCTTTCTATTCTTTCGGTCAACGAGCGGTACCAGTTGGGCTGGGTCAATATATCGGGGGCAGAAAAACTCATTTTGAGATTGCCATCGGCATCGCGTTCGAAGGGTGAAAATATAGGCGGTGTTACCAATGCCGAATAGATCACCTGGTAACCACCATCGGTATTAAAATTCTGGAAGCTTTGCCGCAATGCAGAAATATTGGTACCCACCTTGATATTGTCATTCACCCGGTATTCGTTGTTCGAACGCAGCGAGAAGCGTGAATAATCGGTGTTCAGCAGTACCCCCTCCTGTTTGAAATAACCAGCCACCAGGGTAGAACTGAATTTGTTTTTATTGCTGGATACGGCAATGCTGTAGTCTGAAGAACTTGCCTGGCGTAACAATACATCGTACCAGTCTGTACCTTTTCCGCGCCAGGCAGCCGGGTTTTGATATATATCCGGCACGCCGCCTGTATACCCTTCGTACCTGGCCTTATCTTCATAGATCTCTTTTTTGAACTGTACCCATTCTTCTGCATTCATCAGTTCGGGTCTGCCTTTCTCAGGCACCTGTGTAATGCCGTATATGGCGCTTAGGTTTACACGGGTTTCTCCCGCTTTGGCCTTCCGGGTGGTGATCAGTACTACACCGTTGGCAGCCCGTGAACCATATAAAGAAGCAGCCGAAGCATCTTTCAGCACGCTGATGTCCTCTACCTCGTTTGGATTGATACTGTTGATGCCAAAAGCGCCGCCTACCATGGGAATACCATCCACCACATACAAAGGCGCGTTGTTGGCGTTTACAGAAGCCGCACCCCGTATCCTGATAGAAATACCCTGTCCGGGTGTACCGGTCGTTTGGTTGATTTGCACACCCGCCAGCCGGCCCTGCATTTTGTTAAGCAATTGGGGCACGGGCTGGTCTTTTAATTTGGTGGCATCCACGGTAGCAATAGCGCCGGTTACCTCCCTTCGTTTCTGCGTACCATAACTCACCACTACCTCTTGCATAACATCATCGCCCTTTTCCATTTTAACGGCAAGCGGTGTGTTGGTGTCGCGAACAACCAGTTCCTGGTTTTTGTAACCTACAAAAGAAAACAACAGCACCTGGCCGGGGTCTACCTCCAGCGTGAAATTACCGTCGTCATCGGTCTCGGTACCTGTGGTAGTACCCTTGATCGTAACGGTTACGCCGGCAAGCGGCTGACCGTCGGCCTGCGTTACTTTACCTGTAACAGGTGGCGCCACTGCATGAATACGTGTAGCGATCTTTGATGAAGCCATTAGCTTCGACTGTCCGTTTGCGGTATAGCAAGCAATGACAGTCAATACGACAAGCGCTGATTTCATGATGATAGTTTTGGTGAATAACTCAACCAAATTATCGACATGCACATATGAAGGGATTATATAAAGTGATATATCGATTGTAGATTTTGGCCGCAGCGAAACGCAAACGTTTGCATTCCAAAATTTACGCAATCGATTGTGTTAGAGGGGTACCACGGTAAACATCCATTTGGGAGGCACCTGCCAGTCGAGGTTGGGATCGAAGGTGCTCATCGGCAGCTTCAACAATACTTCATTCCATCCTTTTTTAAACCTAACCATATTGGGAGAACGATAATAGAAATTTTCATCTACCATCGGCTCATGCAAACGACCGGATGGACGGCCCGGGAATTGCCAGTTGGGCGGCGGAATGATTTGCCCGTTGATCCATATTTTACTTTGCATGTAATCCCACTCGCCTTTGGGTGGTGTGGCATCGGCGCCTGATCTTGACAGATCTTTGGTAGCTATCCACATATTGCGGGTGGTATCATTATCGCTCCAGAACCGGGTATAGGCATACCAGGTGGTTTTTTCTTTGGGAGAAGGCAGCCAGGCTTTTACCGCTGGTCCGTGTGTATGCCATAACCAAATGGTGCCGCCGGTGGCTTCTACGGAAGGCGTGGAGTCGGCGAGGTTCAAACCATTTTGTTCGGGCCAGAAACTGGCCGACAGATCGCCCTTGTTCTCAAATGGTCCAAACAATTTCCAGCGGATACCGGTTTGTTGTACATACACAAAAGGCAGGTTACTGAAATAGCGATGTTTATGTGACAACAGTCTTTCTTCAAATTCTTTGAACTCAACGGCGCGTTGTTCGTTATCGTTACCAATAGAAAACACCACGCCGGGATATCCATTCCCCCGCCAGCTACGTTCCGAAAAGGCCAGCATAGAAGGGTAAACAGCGTTCTTGCTGATCAGGTCGTCTTCCCGCGTAACCGCCCGGTCGTTCCATAAACAAAATTCCGCACCCAGCAACGATGAGTCACCATGCGGCTTACCGCCCAGCTGCCTGTTGAAGATGGTGACCACGCTGTTCAGCGGGTCCCAGTCGCTGATGTATAAAAATTTAGAGTCGATGTATTTTATCGAATGGTTGTGTACATCCCTGTCGCCCTCCTCTTTCCACAACTGGCGAATGATGCCATCGTCGTAGTTGCCGCCGGGCGCCCAGGCCACTATTTGTTTGCCATATTTCCGGATAACGGCCGATACTTCGGGGATAAAAAGGGGATTGGTGATCTTTACCTCATCGGCGCCAATGTGTATATAAGGCAGATCGTAGGTAGTGCATATTTCCTTAAATATCTCTTTAACGATGGCGGCGCCCTTCTCCGATTGCATATCCACACCCATGGCCCTGGTAAATGCCTTGCTGTGACCGGGTATATCTATTTCGGGTACTAATGTGATATGCCTTTCTTTACAATACCTGATCAGGTCTTTCATTTCTTCCACACTGTAAAACTTCCCCTTGTTGCGCTCTGTGATTGCAGGATCGGTGAGGCGGGGGTATTTTTTGATCTGCAGGCGCCAGGCGATGTCTTCGGTAAGATGGAAATGAAAAATATTGAGCTTATAACGCGACATCCTATCGATCTGCTGTTTCAGCAAGGCAGGCGACTGGTAGTTGCGGCCCACATCTACCATATAACCCCGCCAGCGGTAGGCCGGGTAATCGGTAACGGTACAGGCAGTGGCCTCGCTGTTATTGATTAATTGCAACAGGGTTTGTATACCGTTGTGTATGCCGTGTGGTGTATTGGCGACGAGTTGAATGCCCTGGTTATCGATGGTAAGCCTGTATGCTTCGTTGGCGTTATAGGGCGCTTTTACTTCGCCTAAGGCCAGGTAAATGGTATTTTGTTTGGCGGTAGCAGATGTTCTGATACCCATTTTTGCTACCTGTTGCAAACGAACTGCTTCGGCCCTTAACGAAGCCGATTGTATGAGGATGTTTTTACAAGTTTTCAGGTTAAACGAACCTGTACCCCATTGCACCGATTGCGGCATGGGTATCAGGGGCGGATTGCCGGCCACAGCATCAACAGTAACCAACAACAAGGCAATCAACAACCATTTATTCATGATCTTTTATTTTTATTTTGTAAACACCTGAACCCAGTTCCAGCTTTTTACCGGGTAAGTTAACAACAGCTTCTGTATTTACCGGTATCTCCAACCTGCAATAGATTTTTCCTTTTTTCTTCTCCCACTCGCATACAATATCGCCATAGGGCGATCGATAGGTTGTTTCCACCCATTTGATATCCCCTACCATTTCAGGCTGGATGAGGATCTTTTTAAAAGCAATATCCTGCTGACGAATACCACCCAGTCCGCTGTACAGCCAGCCCATCAAATGCCCCAGCATACAATGGTTATTACCCAGGGTTTTGATTGCCTGCCAGTCTTCCATTAGGGTGGTGGCGCCATGGGCAATCTGGTAACCATAACCCGGCACATCGTCGCGGCTGTTCATATCATATACCACATCCGACCGGCCTTCGGCCTCCAGCACGGCTACCAGGTGTTTATAACCCACCTCACCGGAACTGAGGCTGTTGTTCCTGGCACGAATGTTTTTGATGATATTTTCTACCACAGCATCCTTATATTCGGGATCCACCAGTTTCATATAAACCGCCATGGCATTGGCTGTTTGGCTTCCGGTTCCATATTGTTTGGTTTCCCTGTTAAAGAATTTGTTGTTGAACGCTGTTTTAACCTCCGCCGCCAGTTGACGGTATTTATTGGCATCATCCATCTTGTTAAGTAAGGTGGCTGTCTCTACCAGTATTTGCAGATCGTAGTAATAAATGGCGGTGCCGGTGATGCCCTGCGGTGTACTCACCGAATAACCCGAGCCCGAACCATTGGGACCAATATCGAACCAGTCGCCTAATCCATGCGAAACAATATGGTCTTTTGCTTTGGCGCCCAGGTAATCTACATACCGTTTCATCATATCGTAACTTTCCGCCAGCACCTGCTTATCGCCATACCATTGGTATAAACTATAAGGCAGTATCACACTGCTGCTGCCCCACTCCGGTGAATCGCGAAAATCGGTATCAAACTGCGTGTACTCGGGTGCAATATTCGGCACCAGCCCATCGGCGGTTTGCGACATCTTCATATCTTCTATGATCTTCCTGTAAAAGGAGGCGATGTCATAATTGTAACGCACGGAATTTCCAAGCAAATGCGGCACTTCCAGCCAGCCCAGTTTTTCGCGGTGCGGGCAATCGGTGAGCACACTGGCCATATTGCTTTTGACAGACCAATCGATGAGCGTAAAAATATCGTTGAACAATTTGTTGGAACAGGAAAAGCTGCCCGTTGTCCGGGCGCTGTGCCGGGTATGCAGCCCTTTGATTTTTTTGATCACCGGTACATCGCCTTCTACCTGCAGGTACCTGAAACCATAATAGGTAAACTGCGGCTGCCAGCTTTCTGAACCGCCGCCTTTTAAAGTGTATGTAAAGTAGGATGGTCCGCCCGATGGACGTTGACTTACCAACCCATTTTCATCCAGTATCTCGCCCGGTGTAATTTTTATGGAGCTGCCCCTTGCACCCGAAACCGTGATCTGTGGTATACCGGAAAAATTCTGTCCCAGGTCATAGAGATATACACCCGGTTTGGGCTGGGTAACTTTCACGGGTGTAAATTCCTGCATCACCTTTAGCGGCTCTGTGATGGTAGCGGTAATAGCCGGTGGTCCCTCTACGATCATGGCGGGTTTCCAGGAGTTATCCGCAAAACCGGCTTTGTTCCAGCCGTCCTGTTCCAGGCGTGCATCATAATCTTCACCACCGTATATACTGGTAAAGGTCACGGGGCCTGCAGCCACCTTCCAGCTTTCGTTGCTTACGATGTTTTCTGTACTGCCATCCTGGTATCGGATGACCAGGCGGCAGATCATTTTTGGATGACCGAAACTGCCGGTCAGCTTGCGGTATCTTTCTGCAGGCACATGATAAAACCCATTGCCCAGCATCACACCAATGGCATTGGCGCCCTGGTGTAGCTGGCCGGTTACATCAAAACCAACATACAGGGCATGTTTGCCGTAATTGGTCCAACCAGGGTCCAGGAAATGATCGCCGATTTTCTGCCCGTTCATACTCAACTCAAAATGCCCCAGCCCGGAAATGAATATCGTGGCCTGTTGCACCGATTTTGTTGCGTTGAACTCTTTTCGCAGCAGCGGCAGTTTATTTGCCAGCTTGCCCATTTCGGGTTTGCCGCCGCCATGCATGGCGGGTACTATCCGTTTATCGGCGGGTAATTCATCATATCCTATCCAGGCAGCATTGGCCCAATCGGTTATACCTGTTTGCCAACTGGCAACAGGGCTCCATTCAGAAACATGGCCTTTATTATCCCATACCTGCACGCGCCAGTAGTAGCTCGCAGCAGGCGCCAGTGCCGGTCCGCCATAGGCCACCTGTATCGATTGGCCAGATGGCACTTTACCCGAATCCCACCAATCGCCTTCGCCTTTTTCTATTAATTCTTTTTTATTGGATACAATTACCCGGTAAGCGGTTTGTTTAATACTGCGACCTTTTGAATAAATGATCCAGGCCAGCCTGGGATTTTTAGCTTCTATACCAACCGGGTTAACCAGGTATTCACAAGTGAGATCAGCTACCTTCAAAGGGTTGTTTGAAAAACCAAATGCGGGCGCCAGGAGAAGTAATAAAACGATTGTTCTTGTTAATATCATGCTTGCAATCATTACGATGAAGCAAAATAATTAACAATAGAAATCAGGAATATATAAAATGCTATTTCTCTTGTTGTATTTGATAAAACTTTATGGTAGTGTAACCACCGCCGGTTGCAATAAAGGACTGCTAAAGGTTACCGTACCTGTACCCACCACATAGGCCAGCAAACGGCCATGATGGGCACGTTGTATATTATCGGTATAATCGCCCATATCACGGTTATCGCTGCCTTCCAGACCCAACAACCGGGCATTACCGGTAATGGTACAGGTGATATTATTATCTGCCAATACCACCGGTATATTGTTTTCATCCACTACGGTAACAACAATATGCATGTTCTCTACAGAAGCCACCAGTTTGTAAGGCCTGCCAGAACTTTGAATGGAATAACGGGCAGCAGGCTGCTGGTCCTTCAAGGCCACTGCTTCCAGTTTGCCTGGTTTGTAGGGAATGTCCCAGTAAATCAGCCCGGTGGCATCGTCGTAATTTTTTACTGCACGCACCTCTGTTCCGTTCAACAACAATTTCGCCTGCGGGCAATTGGTAAAACAAACCACCCGCACGGTATCACCTTCGTTGTAATTCCATACGGGCTGCGCGGAGTTGAACGGATTTCTTCTGCCTGTATAAGTACCTATATACACCACCGGCGAATCGGCCCATAACGATTGCCTGAAATAACCTAAGGGTTTTATAAAACCGCATAGGTCCAGCAAACCTGAAGTGAAGCCCCTGGCCGGCCAGGGTCCTGATTCACCCAGGTAATCGATACCCGTCCATAAAAACTGTGCAAAGATATTTTTGCTGTCGCGTACGGCTTTCCATGCCCGCATGTCGTGACGGTTTTCGCTGCCATACAAAATGCGGTTGGGATATTTTGTATGGTCCTGGTCATACCTGTTCTCGGTATAGTTATAACCCGCCACATCCAATGCTTCGGGGTAACCCGTAAAATTGCTCATCACCACACCGGCCAATGCAGCCGTGGTGGGTCTGGTAGTGTCGTGTGTCTTCACCACCTGCACCAGTTTCCGGGCTATTACACCCAGTTCCATGGCATCGGGACTTTCGCGGCGGTAACCGCCATATGCCTGCTGCCCAAAAGAGGCCGTATCCAGTACAGGGTGCGAATAGGGATCGTTGGGATAGTCTACCTCGTTACCAATGCTCCACATAATGATGGAAGGATGGCGGCGGTCGCGCAGTACCATATCTGCCAGATCCCGTTCACCCCATGCTTCGAAGAGGGGTGCATAACCATCAAAACCCGGTGTGCCTACATTCCAGCCTTCTATCCATTTGCGTTTGGGGTGTTTCCATTCGTCGAATGCTTCATCCATTACCAGCAAACCCAGTTCATCGCAGAGGTCGTACAAATCGGGGTTATGCGGATTATGGCTGGTACGAATGGCATTGCAGCCGAGGCTTTTTAAGGTTTTAAGCCGGCGTTCCCATACCTGTTTGGGTACCGCAGCGCCCAGCACACCCGCATCGTGATGCAGGCATACGCCTTTCAGTTTCATCCATTTTCCATTCAGGGCAAAACCCTGGTTGGCATCGAATCGGATGGTACGAAATCCGATAGCCGTTTCTTCTTCATGCACGGTGTTTTTATTATGTATAACAGAGGTCCTGAGGGTATACAATACCGGCGACTCAACCGACCATGACCGTGCCTTTGGAACAGTCACTCGCATGTTCACCACGTCGGCAGCGCCCGCTTTAACAGTAACCGGCTTTTTTGCCTGTACCAATAACTTATTGGTGGCTCTTTCGTATACCTGTTGTAATACAATAACGCTGGCGTTTTGTGAAGTACCATTTTGTACCGTGCTGCTCAATATAACATCGGCCCCCTTTTTATCGATGGTTTTTGTATAATAATTGGTTCCAAATTGCTGCAACCGCAAAAAGCGGGTGGTGTAGAGGTACACATTGCGGCAAATACCTGAACCATTGTACCAGCGGCTGTCGTTGTATTTGGTACGGTCTACCTTTACTGCTATTGTATTGCTGTCACCATATTTCAGGTGAGGTGTGAGGTCGTATGAAAAAGAAATATAGCCATTGGGTCTTTTACCCAGGCTATGGCCATTGATGAATACTTCACTGTTATTGGTGATGCCTTCAAAATAGATAGTGGTTTGTTGGTCTTTTTTGCCGGGCGCCACAAAAAACGTTTTGCGATACCAGCCTATACCACCCGGCAGGTAACCGGCGGCGCTTGCCAGCGAGGGGTTGAGTGGTTGTTTTACACTCCAGTCGTGTGGCAGTTCCACGGCCTGCCAGCGGTTGTCTTTGAAATTGGGTTGTTCGGCACCGGGTGCATCGCCTTTAAAAAATTTCCAATGGGTGTTGAATAGTTCCTGGGCATGCGTTATGAATGGCAGCAGGAAGGCTGCTATGGCAAGAAGGGCTGTCTTTTTCATTAAGTGTAATATACACATTTTTTAAAGCTGTTGGGAGAGCGGCCCACCGGAATGTAGAAAAAATACCCCTCGCATAAACGAACGGGTTATATTAAATTTGGTAGTGGCCAAACAGATATTTAACAGAACGATCGCTGTGGATGGCGTCGATATCTTTTACCGCGAAGCAGGCGATCCAACCAACCCGGCATTATTGCTGCTGCATGGATTCCCTTCCTCGTCGGTGATGTTTAAAGCTTTGATGTCTGCCTTATCTGATCAATATTACCTGGTGGCGCCCGATTACCCGGGTTTTGGGTTCAGCGCCTTTCCCGGAAAAGAACAATTCGAATATACCTTCCGCAATATAGCCTCCTGCATCAACAAATTTACCGATGCCATTCATCTCAAACGCTTTACCATTTACCTGCACGACTATGGCTGCGCAGTGGGTTTACATATTTGTGTAGAGCATCCAGAAAAAATAGAAGGGTTGATCGTGCAAAATGGCAATGCCTATGAAGAAGGCATCGGCGAACAATGGAAAGAAACGATAGACTACTGGGAAAATCCCACACCAGAAAAAAAGGCAAAGGTCTACGCTTTTATGAGCGAAGAAGGCGTCAGATGGCAATACACGGCCGGTGTGCCCGAAGACCAATTGCCCAGGGTAAGCCCTGATTTATGGATCGTTGACTGGGAAGCAATGAAACGTCCCGGCAATGTAGACATGCAAATAGAACTGAGTTGCGACTATGCCAGTCATATCAGGATGTTCCCGGCGTACCATGAATATTTCCGTACATACCAGCCTCCTACCCTGGTGATCTGGGGCAAACATGATCCGTTTTTTGATATGGAAGCCTATTGTTACCAAAGAGACCTGCCCCAGGCACAGGTGCATCTTATTGATGGCTCACACTGGATATTGGAGACCCACTTTGATGAGTTACTCGTCCTAATCAATGGTTTTCTGCACTGAATTCATAGTTTACTAAATAAAATACACGGTTCGCTAAAAAAAGCCCGTTCCTTTGAAATAAGGCCGCTCTTTTGATTTAACATTGACATCATCATTTTAGCAGGTAGCTTCCAAACAAATTTTCACTATTCTTATCATGTTTTTATTAAATATTCATCACTTTTTAAATTTTTTTAAAAAGAATCATTACTTTTAAAATGTTATTGGCGAAAAATCAGGCAAATTAAGATACTCGGGCTCGCCCGGTCCTTCTCCTATAAACTAATGGACAGATATCTACTTTAAAACTAAACTAAATCACACTGCGATGAGAAGATTCCAACATCCGGTTCTATGGGTGATGTTGTTGCTATGTGGCAGTACATCTACCCTGCTCGCCCAAACAAAAAAGATCATCAGTGGTACTGTCACCGACAGTAAATCCCTCCCCGTAGTAGGTGCTACGGTTGTAGTAAAAGGCTCCAAAAACAGCACCGCCACCGATGACCGCGGGTATTTCAGGCTATCTGTAAATCCCCCAACCACATTAGTGATCTCCTCAGTAGGTTTTGGAACAAAAGAAGTGACCGTTGGTGAAAACACCACGGTAAATGTAACGCTGGATGATGCCCAGAAGTTCCTGAATGAAGTGGTAGTTACCGGTTTTGGCGAAAGCCGCGCCAAACGTAACCTGGGTTATTCCGCCCCCACGGTATCGGGCGAAGAAATTCGCAAAACAGCCAACCCCAACCCCATCGCCGCCCTGCAGGGAATGGTGCCGGGTTTGCAGGTTACACCCAACGTGGGCGGTCCGCAATCTTCTACCCGCTTCATGATCAGGGGCGCCGCCAACCTCGATCCTTATGGCAACCAGCCATTGGTAGTGGTAGACGACATCATCATGGACGACCAGGTGATTGTACAAAACCGCGGCGGTGAACAGGATTTTGGTAATATCCTGAAAGACATCAACCCCGACGATATCGAGTCGATGACCATATTAAAAGGCGGCGCCGTTACAGCGCTCTATGGCAGCCGTGCATCCAACGGTGTGATACTTATAAAAACAAAAAGAGGTTTCTCCCAAAAAGGATTGGGTGTTTCGCTTACCCAGCAATTTATGTTCGAGCGCGCTTACAAAACGGTAAAGTTGCAGAACCGCTTTGGCGCCGGCATCCATACCAACGACTGGGTAGATGGTGCGGGTGATACGCTCGAGATAGATCCCAACTATTACTGGATGAGTTTTGGCCCGGAAATGAACGGCCAGTTCTTCAAAGACATTACCGGTGAATACCGCGCCAATGTACCCGGCAAAAACGACGCGCTGGACCTGTACAAAACAGGTGTTATGCGCAATACCAATATCGGTATTTCCGGCGGCAACGATAAAACCACTTTCCGTTTTTCTTATTCCAACCTGGGCAATACATCTGCCACACCCAACAACGAATTGAACAGGAACAGCTTCAACTTCAGGGCTACCCATCGCCCGGTGAAAGGTGTACTGCTGGATGTGAATACTTCTTATGTACAAAGCAAAACGCAGAACCCCGCCTTACAAGGTGGCAATGCGGTGTTGTATGCCACCAGCTATGGCGTTCCGCGTAACTACGATATCAATTACTGGATGAACAATTATGTGGACACAGTATTGGGTGGCATGACCACAAGAGATATATCCGATGCCAGCCGCGCATTCTGGTATATATTCCAAAACCGCTACCAGCAGAAAGAAGGTAATTTCCGCGCCAACTTCAATGTACGCGCCGACTTTACCAACTGGTTGCGTTTGGATGCCAGCGCGGCCATCAACACCTTCGAAACAAAATACTCTGCAGCCGTACGTGGTACCGGCGAACGTTTCGAAAATGGTGAATACAGCATACGCAACAACGATGTAAAACAATACCGTTACCGCGCCAGCCTCACGGGCATGCATCGTGCAGGCGATTTCGACCTGATGCTGCAGGCGGGTGGTGAGTTGAACAAATCAGATGCCGCCAGCATTTTTATAAAGACAAGAGGTTTTATTACTCCGGATATGTTCCGCCTGTCGAACTCGAAAGACAGGCCCGAAATAACAGAAGGCAAACCCAACGACCAGCACATGGGTTCGGTATTTTTCCAGGGCAGCATTTCTTTCAGGAACTATCTTACATTAAACATATATGGCCGTAACGACTGGAACAGTACGCTGGTGTACAACGATGGCCATGGCGATTATTCTTACTTCTATCCTGGGGCCGACCTGGCCTTTGTGTTCTCCGACCTGGCCAGGATGCCTGCTTTCATCGATTTTGGTAAACTGCGCCTCTCTTATGCCGAAGTAGGTGGTGGTACCGTTCCTTATCTTACCAATACAGGTTCTTACGCTTCTTATGGCGCCTACACCGATGCGTATGGCAATACCGTACTGCGTTATGGTTTGAACAGCTCTACCCTGCCCAACCCGGCATTGGTACCTGTACGCAACGCCAAAATGGAAGCAGGTATTGAATTAAAATTGTTGAAGAACAGGGCTGGCCTAGATTTCACCGTGTACCAGCAGGACTCGAAAAACCAGATACAGGAATTTGAAGTATCACCAGAATCGGGTGTTAGAAGAGCCCTGATCAATGGCGGTAAAGTAAGGAACAGGGGTATAGAGCTGAGCATTTATGGCACACCGCTGAAAATGAAAGATTTTAGCTGGGACATCTTGTTCAACTATACCCGTAACAAAAATACCATCCTGTCTTTACCCTTCAATGCACAGAATGCATTGCTGGATGGCGGAGACGGTATTTATTCTGTAGCCACACTGAACGGCGACTATGGAGCCATTCGCGCCAACTATGGTTATGCATATTTCCAGGCACAGGATGCCAATGGGAAAGACATCGACCATCCCAACAACGGTATGCGTGTAGTAACCTTTAATCCCAGCAGGGGTTACCTGGGCGATCCGGTGATCCTGTACCAACGCGCCGGCACCTATAACCCCTCCATCGGTCGTGATGCGCAGCCCATCGTAGGCTCTACCCAACCCGATTTCCTGGGAAGCATTCGCAATACCTTCAACTATAAAAGAGTTGTCCTGAGCATATTCCTCGATGCCAAGTTTGGCGGTGATGTATACTCCAACACCTTTGGCTATGGTTCGCAATACGGTATGCTGCAGCATACGCTGTTTGGCCGCAATGCCGCCCTGGGCGGACTTTCTTACAACAGCAAATCCAATTACAATGGCGAAGGTCCTGGCGCGCGTAACGATGGTATCTTACCCGTGGGTGTATTTGCTCCCGGCACCATCATTCCTGCTTCTGCCAGCGCCGATGGCGCCGAACACGATGTATCGGGTATGACCGTAAAGGAAGCTTATGATAAGAACTATGTAAAACCGGTGCGCGCCTCGGATTATTACGACGCTACCTATGGATGGAGCGCCGGTATCAGGGAAGCCAGCCTGTTTGAATCGTCCTGGGTATCGGTACGCGAAGTGGCCGTAAGCTACGACTTACCGGTTTCCATAGCCGAAAAGATCAGGATGAACAGTCTGCGTGTATCACTGGTAGGCCGCAACCTGGGCTTTTTGTATAACAGCGCACCCGACGACGTGAACCCCGACAACCTGAGCTCAACCAGCGCCGGCGCCTTCCTGGAAAATGGTGGCACCCCCTATTTCAGGCAGTTTGGATTTTCGATCAATGCCAGCTTCTAACCAACAACTATTCATCTGTATAATTAAAATATAATTATGAGGAAGATATTAATTCAGGCTGGTTGCGCACTCACGCTTTTGATAAGCGCCTGCAGCCGTGATGAATTTGCATCCCTGAATACCGATCCCGAAGCCATTCAGCGGGATATGGTAGACGTAAAGACCATGTTCCCCATTGCAGGCATTGCCATGCATGGAAACGACTTTGAAGCCTATTACGATTATCACCGCAATATCCAGTACTGGATCGGCGCCTGGGTGCCCATACAGGGCAATGGTGTGATCATCACCCGTTTCAGAACGCCTATTACCGCTTCCAACTATCCTTATCGTTACGATAACCTGTATTTCAGGGAAACCATCGGTGTGGGCGGCGCTACATTTGAAATGCGGAATGTGATCGATAAAATGAAGCCCTCGGATGCTGCGAAGTTCCAGCACATACGCGCCATCAGTTATGTTCCACAGGTGTACTCGGCTTTTTACCTGAGCGATGTACTCGGCAGCATTGCTTATTCCGATGCCTTTAAAGCCAGGTATACCAACCCGCCGGTATTGACACCCAAATACGATACACAGGAGGCCCTGTTCGATACGCTCGACCGCCAGTTGAAAGAAGCAGTGGCCGCGTTGAAACAGGATTATGGCATAGCACAGGAAACACTGGGCGCTAACGATATCTGGTATCATGGCGCAGGCAACGAAGCCACCAACTGGATCATGGCGGCCAATTCGCTGCGTATGAAAATGGCCATGCGTATCATGAAGAGAAAACCGCAGGCGGCCAAAGCCATCATAGATGAGGTGCTGGCCGATAATGTGGGTCCCATCAACAGCCGCGCCGCCAACTGGTTGTTTAAAGGCGGCCCCAGCGTAGCCGATGGCGGTAACTATGCCATAGCCGCGGGTATATCGGGTCAAAAGGCCCTGGTTGATCATATGTATAAAACAACAGATCCACGTATTCGTAATATTTACGAGAAAGTAGCGTTGACAAAAGATTCATTCGACGTATACCAGACAAAAGGGGTGATCGCCCCAGGTGAGGTATACCAGGAATACAGGGGCCGCCCTACCAGCCCTGATGCCGCCACCGAGGACGACAAGAAGTTTTACTTCAACTACATTCATGGCACTACCGCTTATGTATCATACATTCACGCAGGCCTGTTTAATTCGGCCATAGGTGATGGTTTTGTAAACTACCCCGTGATCACCTATGCAGATGTTTGTTTTATGCGCGCCGAACTGGCTGCGCGCAGTGTTACCAACGAAGATCCTGCAGAATGGTATTATAAAGGCATCGAGGCTTCTATAGCAGACTATGACGAATACGCCAAAGACGCCAAAGTGAGCGGTTATACCGCTTTCACGCCGGCTGAGGTACAAGCTTACAAAGAGCATCCCGATGTAGTGTACGATCCGGCCAAAGGCATCGAGCAGATTTGCGTTCAGCAGTACATCAATTTCTACCGCAACCCCAATGAAGCCTGGGCGCTGATCAAGAGGACCGGTTATCCCAGCCAGACAGGCCAGGTATTCCAGGCCGAAAAGATCAGGAGCGGTGGCGTAGAGGCGATTATGCCCAGGAGATGGAGTTTGTTTATTCCGCCTGTTTCTGATTTGAACTATGAGAACAAAAGAAAGGCCATAGAAGACATGCAGAAAGATGCGGAGCTGGGCGATTTGACAGATATTACAGGAAGAGTATGGTGGGATAAAAAGTGATAATTTGTATATTGACAGATCGGGCTTCGCCCGATCTGTCAATACTTAAACCAGGTCGCATGAAAAGCGTGTTGCTCATTTGTGGATGTTTGTTTTTTTTGAAGCTGGAAGCACAGCAGCTCCGCAACATTCCTTTAACCACTATTGAAGGAAAAAAATACAGCCTGTCTGCCATTCAGCAACCTTTAACAGCCATCGTATTCCTGGCGCCCGATTGCCCCCTGAGCCAGAACTACACGCTTGTATTAAATGAACTGCAAAAAAACAACGCCGGCACGGTATCGATAGTAGGCGTATTTACAGGAAGCCATTCCCGCAAAGAGCTATCCGCCTTCAGAAAAAAATACCGGATACATTTTCTACTGGCCTGCGATAAACAGGGAAAACTGGCCGGCTACACGCAGGCAACCGTAACACCGCAGGCATTCCTGTACAGTAGCGATAGCCGTTTGCTGTACAAAGGCGCCATCGACGACTGGGTTGTAAGCCTGGGAAAGAAAAAACAAAAACCCGAACAACGCTATTTGCAAAACGCCATTAACGGGTACCTGAATCAAACGACCATTGATCCCTTTGAAACAAAAGCGATAGGCTGCTATATAAGCCGGAATTAATTATGCGCAGATTCTTATTTACCTTACTTTTCACCGTCCTGCTCGCAGGTCTACGCGCACAAACCTTTTACGATATTCAGCCACTGCTGCTGAAAAAATGCGGCACCTGCCACAACCCCGGCGATGCAGCCCCCTTCCCGCTTTTAACATATGAGGATTTTACAAAAAGGCTTGCCTTTATCAGGGAGGTGGTGAGTACCGGTTATATGCCGCCCTGGCAGGCCGATACCAGCTATTCCTGTTTTGCCAACCAACGCGGTTTAACCGAAGCAGAAAAACAACAGATCATTTCATGGATCGATCATAAAGCACCTAAAGGAAAAACCAGCAAAAACCAACCCGTCATCGGCAGCACTGCCGATGACCCCCTGCAGGGGCGTAAACCCGACCTGGTGTTAAAAACCACCACCCCTTTCCTGGTAAAAGGCGATAACACCGAACGATTCATTGAATACAAAATACCTTTTGAACTGCCGGCCGAAAAGGCCATCGAGGCCGTAGAGTTCGTCACCAATAACAAAAAGGTCGTTCATCACATCAACTATGGCTTTTACGATGTACCCGATGCGTCTATCGATCTGAAAGCCGGTGTATCCATCATCGATCCGCAGGAACATCCTGAACACCGCGATGCCTTTGACCAATACAAACGCAAAATGGTGTATTATACCGGCTGGATACCGGGCGCTTCCACCGAATATTATCCCGGTGTGTTTGGCTGGACATTGCCAGCCCGCGGCGTGGTGATATTTACAACCCATTATGCCGCTATTGCCGCCAACGAAGAATCCATTGTGGGCATTCACCTGTACTTCAAAGACAAACCGGTTGACCGGCCCGTACGCATCATCAGCCTGGGATCGGGCGGTGTGGGTGAACGGGATATCAAACCGGCTTTGATGATACCGCCCAACCAGGTAAGTTCCTATGAACTAAAAATGCGTACCCCGCAGGAGCAATCGTTGTTGTACGTATGGCCGCATATGCATTTCCTGGGAAAATCGTTCAAAGCTTTTGTAGTTACGCCCGGCCAGGATACCATTCCTTTGATCAATATTCCGCAATGGGATTTTCGCTGGCAGGAGTTGTACCGTTTTAAAAAACCTGTTCATATACCGAAAGGCTCCATCATTCACATGATTGGGGAATACGACAATACCAACAACAACCCGTTGAACCCGAACAAACCGCCGAAATATGTTTTTTCAAGAGGAAGTATGAAATCGGATGATGAAATGTTTACGTTGCTGCTGATATACGTGCCATATGTGGAAGGCGATGAAAACATCGCATTGGACGATATTGTTCACTAACAAAAGCGCAGGAACAGCAAAATGGTAAATAAACGTTTTTACAAATCACTTGCCCTGAGAGAATTCTATTTTTCCGGCCGGCTGTCGAGTGCAGATCTCAGTGAACGCATGGGAAAAAGTATACCGCATGTGATGAAGCTGATAGATGAGCTGCAGCGTGAAGGGCTGATCGTAGAATCGGGTTATGCGCCTTCCAGCGGTGGAAGGCGGCCGGTTACCTATTCCATACAACCGGGCGCCTTTTATGTGTTGAGTGTGGCCATGGACCAGATAGTGACCCGTATTGCGCTGATGGACATGAACAATAAACCGGTGACCCCTATCAAAAAGGTGGAGCTGCCGCTTACCAATAACTCAGAGGCCATTTTACAACTGGTGGAGAATATGAAAACGGTGATCAACGAGTCGGGCATCGACCGCAATAAGATCATCGGTGCAGGTATTGGTATGCCGGGTTTTGTAGATTTCAACAAAGGCGTGAATTATTCTTTTTTACATACCGGTCATAAAACCGTTACCGAATACCTGAACGATCAATTGGGATTGCCCGTTTACATCGATAACGACAGCAGTTTGATTGCACTGGCCGAGTTTCGTTTTGGCGCTGCCCGGCAAAAAAAGAATGCCATTGTGATCAATATCGGCTGGGGCATTGGTTTGGGTATGATATTAAATGCCGGTTTGTTTCGCGGTACCGAAGGTTTTGCCGGCGAGTTCAGCCATATTCCTCTTTTTAATAACAACAAGCTGTGCAGTTGCGGTAAAAGCGGATGCCTGGAAACAGAAGCTTCGCTGCTGGTGGTGATTGAAAAAGCGGCCAAAGGTATTCAATCCGGGCAACTGTCGTCTTTAAGCAAAGACTATTATACCGGGCACCCCGAGGCCGATTGGGATGCCATTGTAGCCGCCGCCCAAAAAGGCGACCGTTACGTGGTGACGCTTTTGTCGGAAACCGGTTATTATATCGGGAAGGCTGTGGCTATTCTGATACATCTCATGAACCCCGAAGTAGTGGTACTGAGCGGACGCGGCACCCAGGCCGGTAAGGTGTGGGAAGCTTCGGTACAACAAGCACTGAATGAACATTGTATTCCGCGCTTAGCCGCCAATACCACGCTGGCTATTTCTTCATTGGGTTACCAGGCCGAATTGATCGGGGCAGTGGCCCTGGTGATGGAGAACAAAGTAAAGGACCACCAGGCCGGTGGAAAAAATTTGAGCGTCAAAGCGCTCCCGGAAGAACAGGATTGACGGGATGAAAGCCCCCTCAGGTATGAGGGGGCTTTTAATTTTATCGTACCATTAATTGTTTGCTGTAACCATCCGTCACCACATAATAAACACCAGCGGGCAATGATACCTGTTGTTGTTTGTTCACCACCAGGGTTTTAACCAACACACCTGCCTGTGAATAAATTCGAACTGTTGCCTGGGTACCGGGCGCCTGGATATGTACAATACCCGGCGCCGGATTGGGATACAGGTTCAGTCCCCCGCCCTTCTCTGTCATATTCACCATCACCACTTTTGAATATTCATAGCGGCCGTCCATATCCACCTGTTTGATACGGTAGAACACATGGCCGGTATGCTGCCCCCCATCCACAAAACTATAATCATTGCGCACCGCGTTGCCTTTTGCCTGGATGGTGTCAATAGGTGTTTCGTTACGCTCTACCACAAAATAAGCTGTATTCACCTCCTCGGTTGTAGACCAGTTTAATTGGATACCATTACTTACCGGTTTGGCAGTAAACGACAACCATTTCAACGGAAGCGATCCATTCAGTGTTGTACTGCCGCTGATGGCATCCGCAATATTATACACCGGTGCATCCACCCCATTGTATTCAAATATGGTGTAGTGATAGGTTTTACCGGCCTCTAATCCGGTTGCAGTAACAGAGCTGCCCGATCCGCGATATACCACAAACTCACCTGTTGCTATCTGCGATCCGTTTTTAAACTGCGTATCATGCAGGTACTTGCTCAGGTTGGCAGGTTCGCCATTCACCGCGCTGCCCTCTTTCATTACAACCAGGCGGCCGCTGCCGGGTCCGCTTGTCCAGCTAAGCTTGATATCCAACACACCGGCTATTGCCGACAGGTTGGTGCTGCCAGCCGCAGGCGCCGCAGCCGTGGCGCCCTCGTACGCGAGGTGCCCTGCTACGAGGTATTTGGTGGCGGTTCCGGTACCATTGTATTCAAACACCGCGAAATGATAAGTAGTAGCCGGTTGCAGATCGCTGATGGTAAAGCTTTCAGCGCCGCCATTGTACACCACCTCACTGTTAATGGTATAATCAACGCCATCCACCGGTGTAAAATCTACGGCACTGCCTGCACGCATCACTACTATTCTTTTGGCGCCATCGCCCTTGTTAAATGTAAACGTGAGTTTGTTGCCATCTATCAGACTGAATCCAGGATTGCTGGCATTCACCGTCGGCGGTACAGTACCCGAAGAACCTGCAGTAGTAAAATCGAAACTGGTGCCGGGGCGCAGAAATACCGGTCCGCTGTTGCCATTGTATTCAAAAGCGGTTACATAATATCGTGTATTGGGTGTAAGCCCGAACACGTTGAATGGCGTACTGCCTGTAGCTTCCTGCACCAGGTAATTACCGGTACTGCCAAACTCCTCTGTGCCATACACACTGGATACTTCGTAATTCACCAGGTCTACGGGTTCTACATTAACCGGCGATCCGGCACGCATGATAAACAGCCTGGCCCGGCCATTGCCCGGTGTAAAACTGATCCTGGCCTGTGTACCGGTTATTTCACTGGCGCTAAGCGCCGTCGGTCCGCTGGTGGGCGCCGTCAACGTACCCTCACTGCCTTGCAAATAAGCGGAGGTAAGATAGTCGGGTACGCCTGCGGTAAGATTATATTCAAATATGGCAAAATGATAGGTAGACCCCGGCTCCAGGTTTTCTACAGTAGCCACGCGGTTGGTGCCATTAAACACAACATAGTTGTCCGTTCCAATTAAATCTCCGTGCTGAAATTGTTTGTCGGCCGTATAGGTAACGCCATCCACCGGCGTAGCCGATACCGGTGCGCCTTTTCGCGCAACCACTAACCTGTACGCTCCATCGCCACCATTCCATTGCACACGCATGCTGTTACCCTCAATCGTGTTTACAGTAAAATTGGTAGCGCCGGAGCCAGGCTCGTTGGGAATGGTGATTTGATCCGTTGCCGGTGGATGACCGTACACCGGGTAATTGTTTCCATTAAAACCAAATATGGCGATGTGATAGGTAACACCCGGGCTCAAACCGCTGATGTTGGCTACGTTGCTGTTTGTTTGACCATGTATCACATAGTTGCCGGGTGCAACCTGTTCACCCTGTCCAAAACTGGCATTCCCATTATAACGGCGAAGGTCTTCGGGCACCGCATCCACCGGGCTGCCTGCTTTTACCACGATGAGGCGGTACGAGCTGAGACCCGCCGTGTAATTCACCCGCACGGAACTGCCGGTAATATTATCGAATGAAATGCCGCTGGGTTGCGTGGTGGGCGGGAAAGCCGTACTACCACTTTTCTCCGACCAGCTGTTGGTCAGATAATAGGTATTGCCGTCTGCATCCATATCAAAATCGTACACGCGGAAATAATAGGTAGAAGATGGATCGAGTTGGGTGATGATGCGGTTGCTGCCGGTGCTGTTCAACACAAAATCGCCTGTAGGAAACATATACCCTTCGCCGTAATCGACACTGGCTTCATACACCTGTCCGTTTTGCGGTACGGCCGTTACCGGCTGGCCTTTGCGGCCGATGATCAATTGGTGTTTGCCATTGCCCACGGAGAAACTCAATTGAAACCGGTTACCTTCCACACTCACAAAACTGATATTGCCCGAAGCCTGTGTAGGCCCGGCATTGGTAAGCCGGCTGTTTACATTAGCCGGTGTCAGGTATACCGGTGCATCGGTACCATTAAAGGCAAATGCCGCGAAATGGTACACCGTATTGGGCTCCAGGTCGCTGATGTTCATCGTAGAGCCGCTGCCCTGGTATACCACATAGTTATCTCCATTGATCACATTGCCTTTCCCAAATTCCGCAGATGCTATATACTTCTTTAATTGCTCGGGCTCAGCATTTACCGGGCTGCCTTTGCGGGCAAGCAGCAATGTTTTTTCGCCGTTACCGCTGTTGAAGTTTAGGGTAAACCGGTTACCGGCCACATTGGTAAAACTGGTAATAGTTGCCTGCGAGGTGGGCGCTGCCTTGGTGCTGGCGCTGCCCGCTATGCTGGTGGCCAGGTATTCGGTGGCTGCGCCGCTGCCATTGAGCTCCCATATGCTTACATAATAGGTTTTGCCGGGTTGCAAACCGGTTACCAACACCGTCACATTGTTCACGCCATGACTGCCCCGGTATACCACAAAACCATCATCGCCATTAAAGGCGGTGCCTGCAACGCCGTATTGCGAGTTGGCATTTGGATAATCGGTACCATTAACTGGCGCCGTGGTGATGGGACTGCCTTCTTTTACCACAACAATTCGAAAGGCGCCGTTGCCTTTGTTGAAATTAATGCCAATCCGGTCGCCATCGATCCTGCTGGCGGGAAAGTTCAGGGAACTGGATGGTACGGTGGGGGTTGCGGCCATTATAGCCTGTGCAAATACTACAGAAAGAAATAGGGTAAAAATTTTGTTCATCAGTTAATCTTTAAGCAGCGTAAAGATGTAACTGAACAGGTGGCCGTCTAAGCCGAATTGGGATGGATCGGTGAAAATGGTGTTTGAATTGATGGAAATCCACAAATAATCTACCCGGCCAACTCAACAAGCTGGTAGTGCGCAGGTAGCAATAAGCCAGTCTTCTTTATTTTTTAGCCGGTATCTTCAACTTCCACCCCGGCTGAATAAGATCCGGGTTTTTGATGATGTCTTTATTCGCCTCAAAAATCTCCTTCCACTTGACGCCGAACTTCGACCCTATCTTACTCAGACTATCACCAGACTGCACAGTATATTCCTGCATATCCGGTGCAGCCGCCACTTCTATATTCAAACGCAGATCACCTGCGCGATAATCGGGATCGATTTGATTATATATCTGCCATAAGGCTTCTTTATCATCTGAAGAATTGACCTGGCCATCTATATATAACACATTTTCCTGTTCACTAATGGTGAGTTCGCCGGCAGCTTTTTGTTTTGCAGCTGTAATAAGGGCTGCATATTTTTCCTGTAGCGCCATAAAAAAAGTTTTATTTGATTACCAGTTTATTTTCCACCTTTTTCGGTTTTAACTCCTGTACGCTTTGCATAAGCGGCGTCAATTGCGACCGTTTGATCTCGCCGGTCAGCGTCACCACGCCATCCTGTACAGTGGCATTTACGGTTTTATAAGCCGATAGCAGGCTGTTCACAGAAGTTTGTAAGGCATTGTCTGAAGATATCTCGGGCTGTGTGGCCATAGGCTCCGGCGCCTGAACAACAATATTATTGACAACGCTTTTTACACCCTTCACATTTTTGGCGGCATTTTCACTGGCAGTTTTACAGGCTTCATCGGGACAGGTGCCGGTGAGGGTCACCACCTTGTCTTTTACCGTTCCCGTTATACCCGGATGCGTGGTGCTGAGCGTGGTAGCGATCTCTGTTTGCAACTGGCTGTCGGAAGGCCCGCTTTTGCATGCAAAGACCAATACCATAACAACTAACAGAAGTAGTTTCATGATAATACTATTTTAGTGACAGAATAAGAAGCCTAAGTGACTAAAATCAATCTGAGCCTTTGCAAGGGATTTTTTGAGAAGGTGCGGAGATAAAGTAAATATAATAAAAAAAGATAACCCATGCATGTTTTATAAGAACCTGCATGGGTTATCTTTTTCAATGTTTTTATCAGAAATCCATCCTGGATGCTACCTGCCCATCGGCGGTATACAGCACCTTTGTTTCAGGATCGCCATCCAGTTTGATGAGATAATGGGCGGCGCCATTTTTATCTATTCTGTATACATGATCGATCGTCCTGTCGGCATAAGCGCCTTTAACGGCAGTGGACACCGGTGTGGGAATTTCCGATTGCCTGATTCTCATTCCTTTGGCGATCAGTTTACCATCAGCGCCAAAACTGGCCATTTGGTTGATGCCGTTTACTTCAAAGGTGGCCTTGTATTTTCCTTCCTTCTTTTTCCAATCGGCAGTTTTTGCCTGCGGGAATTCAGACTTAAAAGCTGATTTAATGGCTGCGGGAACGTCTTTTTCACTCACTTTTTCCTGCGCGGTGGCAGCCAGCGTCAGGCATGTGGCGAACAGGGTAGTAAATAGCTTATTTTTCATACATAGCTTTTCAAAATATGAATCAAATAACAAGCCAGCCTCGCAGCGAGGGTGGTGCTATTTTTGTACATACACTTACACAATCGATAAAAGATAGCCTGCTACTGCTCCTCCAACGATAATTAATGCCGTGTTAATTTTTCTGAAAAAAATACTTATAAGAAATCCCGCAATGGCAATAACGGTAGTTTTCCAATCCGCTATGCTGGCCTTGCCCATATCCACACAAACCGCCAGTATGATGGCGATGGATGCCATGTTTACGGCATCGAGAAAGGCCGACATGATCGCTGAGTGGCGGAGCCGCGGTATGAGGGGATTCAGGAAGGCCACAAAAAGAAATGAAGGAAGAAAAATACCTATGGTAGCGGCAACAGCTCCGGGCAGTCCGGCTATTTGCCAGCCGATAAAAGTAGCCGATGAAAATACAGGTCCTGGTGTAAACTGGCCAACGGCAATGGCATCAACCAGCTCCTGGCGGGTCAACAGGCCTTTGTTCACCAGTTCTGCATCGAGAAATGCAAACAATACATAACCGCTGCCGTATAATATGGCGCCGATCTTTAAAAAGATCCAAAACATTTTTATGCCGGCGGGCGTCATGATCTGCAGCAAAACAAAGGAGGCGTTGAAGAACGTTTTATTTTTACTGCGTGTAGCTATATGCATTAGGATTCCCGTCAAACCCGCGCCAAACAAAACCAATATTTCATGTACGCCGGATAACACCAGTATAGCCGATACAATGCCTATCACGCCCAATACAACCGATTTAAGCGCCTTTTTCCCCAATGTGATCATCAGGGATACGATCACACCAATGATGGCAGGTTTGATGCCGTACAGGAATGGCGCCACTTGGGGTAACTGACCGTATTGTTTATATAACCAGGCAAAAACAGCCGTGATGATAACAGCCGGCAGCATAAAACATATTCCCGCCACAAGAAGTCCTTTCCAGCCTGCGCGTTCGTGACCGCAGTGCATGGTCATTTCGGTGGAGTTGGGACCGGGTATTAAATTGGTGGCGCCCACCAGGTCGAGGAAATGTTGCTGTGAAAACCATTTGCGTTTTCGCACTACCTCTTCTTCCATCATGGCAATGTGAACGGCCGGGCCGCCAAATCCTATGGTGCCCAGCTTGAGGAAAAGCGTTGCAATTTCAGCAAGATTGGTGTGTTGCTTCATTTTTAGTAAGCTCGCGGTATAAAGATAATGCTATGAAAATGAAATATCTTGCCCTGTAACCCAACCCGCGCTGTGACTCCTGCGTAGTAATTAAAAGAAAATGCTGACCTTTACTTACTGTATGCCCAATAAAATTTGTTTTCTTGCCATCTTCCTGCTTCCCCTATTCTCCTGTCAAAAGGAAGCCAGTACCGAAGGGACCGCACCCCCCGTCACCGGCACTATTGTGCTGAACTTTCATCACATTGTAAAAGACAAGGTGCTGAACTTCACCGACACCTATGTGAACGATCACGGNGAACAATATACTGTCGACGGCTTTAAATACTATGTGCACGATATNCAATTCATNAACGACAAAAACGAAGCGGTGCCCGTTTCTTCCGACTATTTTCTGGTAGATGAAACAAAACCGGGCACCAAAACCATCACGCTGGCCGTTCCCATTAACAAATACACGGCTGTAAGCTGGTTGCTCGGTGTAGACAGCACCCGCAACGTCAGCGGCGCCCAAACCGGCACCCTCGATCCTACCAATGGCATGTTCTGGACCTGGGCCTCCGGTTATATCATGGCGAAACTGGAGGGGCATTCGCCTGCCTCTACGCTCAGCGGGCAGGTGTTTACCTATCATGTAGGTGGATACAAACACCCTTATGCCACTTACCGCAATATTACCGTGCCCCTGCACCAGGATATCACCGTAACCAAAGATACATCCATCACTATCGGTGTAAATGCAGATATCGATCACTGGTTCAGCCGTGTGCACAACATTCGTATCGCCAGTGAACCTGCCTGTCATTCGCCTGGTCAGCTGGCCAGTGAAATTGCGGATAATTATGAGGGAATGTTTTCGGTGAAGGAGATATTTTGAGGTAATAGCTGTTTACGCTTCCTGGCATACCAAAGCAATAAAAGCGTTTGAAAACCTGGTCAATGCATCCAGTGTAGGTTTGTCTGCAACTTTCCCTTCTTCATTTACCTTTCCTTTTATACCTCCAATTAATAAAGTGGTATCCGCATTAAATACCGCCATAGCCGTTTTCATGATCAATTGCAATTCCTCATGCCCTTTCTGCCCGTTTGCCGAAGCGGTGATCAATCCGCAGGGTTTACCGGAAAACACCGTAGTGGAAATACACCATTCAATGGCGTTCTTCAGTCCGCTTGGAATGCTGAAAACATATTCCGGTGTACATATCAATATGCCGTCTGCCTGCTCCACCTGTTGCCGGAATGCTATTATTTCTGCCGGAGGATTGTTGATGGAAAGCCCGGGGTCGAAATGAGGAAGTGATTTGAGCTGGTTAAAGATGGTAAAAGACAGTTTATCATTTGCCAGCCGGGCAAGATGGTTGACCAGTATTTCATTGGAAGAACCGCTGCTGGCACTTCCGATTATCGCGAATATTTGTTTAATTGCACACATTAAAACCCCATTTCTTAGACAAATAGCAAAGTAGCGAGTTTTGGGCAGATGATGGCGGTTAAATTACATACATTCGAAGCATACATGCCTACAGCTGTTTTTAAGTCTGTACAACAGCCTGCTACCCCAAAACAAAGTATCCAATAAACTGCCTTTTTTACTTAAATTCCATTATGATCGTAAGAAAGACACTCGGACTAAAAGAGATCTACGAGTTCGGAGGCCATCACTTCACCTGGCTTACCGCCTGGATGCTCATCGTATGCACCCTCTATTATTTTACCCGCTGGGAATGGATGACCATCCCCTGGCTGCCACTGTCGGTCATTGGCACCGCGGTAGCCTTTTATGTGGGTTTCAAAAACAACCAGGCCTATGGCCGCCTCTGGGAGGCCCGTAAAATCTGGGGCGCCATCATCAACAACAGCCGGTCGTTCGCCGCCATGCTCAAACACTTTGTAACCAGCGACACAGTGGATGCAGCAACAGTCCAACAGGCAAAAACAAAAATGATACACCGCCATATCGCCTGGCTTTACACGCTGCGCGCACAACTGCTGGTGCCTGCACCATGGGAGCACGTAAGCCTGCGCTGGCGTTTCGGCTCCTTCAACAGGCGGCGCCATCACCTGCTTTTGGATATACCCTATAAAAAAGAACTGGCTGAGATTGCCGAAAGACCCTACCTCGACGCCGAAGAACAACAATCCTACGAAGGCGTTGCCAACAAAGCCACCCAACTCATCGAACGGCAAACCGGCGACCTGGCCCTGCTGCACCGCAACGGTTGTATGAATATGATGCAGCACATCGAATTGCAACGCATACTCAACAGTTTTTATGATGAGCAGGGCAAGGCCGAGCGCATCAAACGATTTCCTTTTCCGCGGCATTACGGCAGCTTCAGCTTTGTATTTGTATGCATTTTTGTGTTCCTGCTGCCCTTTGGCATCGTGGGTGAGTTCAGTAAACTGGGTGAAGGCATTTTCTGGCTCTCTGTTCCCTTTGGCGCACTCATCGGGTGGATATTTGTGATCATGGAAATCGTGGGCGACTATTCAGAAAACCCCTTTGAAGGGCTGTACAACGATGTACCCATGCTGTCTATTTGCCGAACCATAGAGATCGACCTCCTGCAAATGCTGGGCGAAAAAAATGTACCCCAGCCTATACAATCCAGGAACAATGTATTGATGTAAGGCAAAAATTGGTTCGGGTGTTATGGAATTTTTCCAAAATTGAATCATAACCGTATGCGCACCTGCCTTTACCTGCTAATTGCCTGTTTATCATCAGTCAACCTTCATGCCCAACCCCGATGGGCGCCCACCCTGCATATCGGCGATCCCGCGCCACCGCTGCGCCTCCAGGAATGGTTAAAAGGCAAACCGTTTCAACAACCTGAAAAAGGCCGGGTATATGTACTGGAGTTCTGGGCCACCTGGTGTGCGCCCTGCCGGGCCGTTATGCCCCGCCTGTCGGAACTGGCGCGGCAGTACAGGGACCAGGTAACGTTTTTGGGCGTCAATATATTCGAGAACAGGAAGCCCTCCACGGCCAAAATAAAAGCCTTTGTAGACAGTATGGGCAACCGCATGGATTATTCCGTGGCCATAGCAGAAGGGTACCTGATGGAGTCTGGCTGGTACGATGCGTCGGGAAGAAATGGCATACCGGTTACGTTTGTGGTAAATGCCGAAGGGCGGATTGCCTGGATTGGTTATCCCACCGAACTGGAACAGGTGCTGCCCGCCATATTGAACAACACCTTTGATATAGCAGCTGAATCTGCCAAACGAAAAAGGAACTGGTATTTAGACAGCCTCGATAGTGAATATTATTACGACCTGATTCCCCATCGCCAAAAAGAGCAATGGGATTCGGTGCTCCTGAAAATCGATGCCTTCGTAAGAATCGAACCGGGGTTGAAATTCGCACCCCATATGACGTGGTACACATTGGCAGCCCTTTTTAAAACCGACATGGATAAGGCTTATGCCTATGCCAGGGAATGGGTGGAAACACCGGGCAATTGGGAACACGACCAGCAAACCGTTACGGATGCGATCGAATACCTGTCGAATGAAGTGACTATTACCCCCCAACTCTACCGCTTAGGTGCAGAACTTTGCCAAAAACAAATTGATGCAGAGCAATTCCCCGAACTGGCGCCCATGCATAAAAGATATTCGAGGATGGCAGAATGGTATTCCCGCGCCCACGAAAAATCAAAAGCCATCGAAGCACAGGAAAAAGCAATTGCTGCACTACGCAATTCCGATAAATTTTCAGCCAGCCAGCTAACGGCATTCGAAGCAAAGCTTCAGCAGTACAGGAACCTGCAATAGGCTATTTGTTAAACCTGAACCGCGACCAGGCCCTTCCCCCCATTACCAATCCCACCGTTCCTATCACCATCGCCACAATGGCGCCTGCCTTACCCGAACCGGTACCAAAACCGCCGGTAGTGCGCACCAGGTGCATACCGCTGAGCACCACGCAGGTCAATGCCAGCACCAAAGCTACAATGGCCTTTGTTCGTGCCGGTCCCGGGCGCGAAGCAGAGCGTGCCAGCGCCATCCAGCCAAGCACCACACTGATCAACCCCAAAATGCCGGGTATGATGGCGGCCACACGCCCGGGTGTGAGACCGCTTACCTGCAAAAGCACATCTAATGTTTGCATAGTTTATGTTTTTACGCAAAGCTAAAAACAGGGTGTATTGATAACGGTGCAAATAGACCAGGCGGCTATTTGTCGCGACAACCCGGTGATATTCCGCGGCTAAACAGATCCCTATCGAAACACCGTTAAATTATCCGATTTTTGCAGAGCATGAAATGGGTTCAATACAGGCATTTTGATGTTTTACTTCATGTACTGGCATGGAGCATTGTGCTCTTTTTGCCTTACCTAATTTCGCGTGAAGGTATTGGTCCGCTTCCTGGACTTTTTTTTCCCATATCGGGTATTGTACATGCCGTTATATTTTATACAAACTCTCTTTTTTTATATCCCAGGTTTTTGAACAGGAGGTACTGGTGGCTCTATGTAATTACAGTTGTTGTGCTGATATTTCTTTCGGTGAAGGTAAAATCTTTTATGCTGGACACCTGGTTCCCCGATACATCGCCGGATGCCAGGTCGCATATATTGTTTCCCTCGGTGCTGGTATTTATTGTGAGTATATTTTACAGCATTACGATTGACAAAATGCGGGCAGAAAAACTGCAACTGGATATGGAGTTGAAATTGCTGCGTTCGCAAATCAACCCGCATTTCCTGTTTAATACATTAACCGGACTGATAACGCTGGCCCGCAAAAAATCGGATCAATTAGAACCATCGCTTTTAAAATTGTCGGGTTTGATGCGTTATACGCTTTATAATACCAGCAAAACGATATCACTGCAGCAGGAATTGGAATACCTGGAAAATTATGTAGCCTTGCAAAAATTACGGTATGGACCTGAAGCAAATATCACATTCAATATAGCACTACAGGAAAAAGACCATTTTATTGAGCCGATGCTGTTGGTGCCTTTTATCGAGAATGCATTTAAACATGGTGAGCCGCCAATAGAAATTAATTTAACGGTAAACAATGGCGTATTAGTTTTTGAAGTAACCAATCATTATGATAACAAAAACGAAAACACAGGTATAGGTCTGAATAACGTGCGCTCAAGACTTATATTGCTGTATCCCGGCAGGCATCACCTGGCGATAAACACAGAGCATAACAGGTTCAATATTCACCTAACACTTAACCTATGATGCGTTGTATCATTGTTGACGACGAACCCCTGGTACGCGAACTGCTCGAAGACAACATCAGCCAGTTGCCTTTCCTGCAACTGGTACGCTCCTGCAAAACCGCCATGGAAGCGCTCAACACCCTGCAGGAAGAAACAATCGACCTCATCTTCCTCGACATTCAAATGCCCAAACTAAACGGACTGCAATTCCTGCAATCACTCCCCCACCCACCCCTAGTGATCATCGTAACCGCCTATGAACAATATGCCGTAGAAGGATTTAACCTGCAGGTAGCCGATTACATCGTAAAACCCTTCAGCTTCGACCGCTTTGTAAAAGCCTGTAACCGGGCGCAGGAGCTGTTCCGTTTACAACAACCCGCCCCTGCCAATGAGTTTTTTGTAAACGTAGAATATACGCTCGAAAAGATCGTTACAACGGATATTGAATACATCGAAGGCGACAAAGACTATATCCGCATCTATCTTTCCTCGAAACCCAAACCCGTACTCACGCGCCTGCCGCTAAAAACCATAGAGGCCAGGTTACCCGCCGGTAGCTTTATACGCACGCACAAATCCTACCTGGTAGCCATATCAAAGATCACCACCATAAAAAGAGATGTCGTTTGCATAGGCGCCACTGAAATACCGGTAGGTGAAACGTTCAGGGAACAGGTAAACAAGGTGGCCAATAGCTACCGGCTCAAATAAAACGAACGCAACATGAAAATCTTTTACTGGATACTCCGCCTGCTGTCAGCCGTGATCATGCTGCAAACACTTTTCTTCAAATTCTCTGCCGCACCCGAATCGGTGTATATCTTCTCCAAACTGGATATGGAACCCTGGGGACGGATCAGCATTGGCGTTCTGGAACTCATCGCCTCCATACTCATATTGATACCGCGTACAACCGCCTTTGGCGCCTTGCTGGCCGTTGGACTGATGAGTGGCGCCATATTCATTCACCTTACTCAATTGGGCATTGAAGTACAGGGCGATTCGGGCCAGTTGTTTATTTATGCACTCATTGTATTGATCAGTTCACTGGTATTGGCCATCGTATACCGCCAACAGGTACTTCGTTTATTATGAAACATTCTAAACACTTTGCTATTTTTGCCACATGGCGCTGAAACCCAAAAAGCAGGCAATAGGACTGTATCAGTTGGTATTGGATATAATCAGGAACAGGCTGTCGAGGGTGCAATACATCATTCTCACGGCAGTGATCGTGGGTGGTGTGGCCGGGCTCATGGCCGTTTTGTTAAAAACCTCTGTTCATCATGTGCACCAATGGGTGAATTCTTTCAGTGAACGCCGCCTGCTCTTCCTTTTTTTTCCCGCTATTGGACTGATATTGACTACCTGGGTCATTCATCGTTTTTTTAACGGTTATATCGAAAAGGGTATCGCTATGGTGCTGAAGTCAATTGCCCGGCGCCATGCCAACATCCCCTCCAGGAATAATTTTGTGCATTTTATTACCAGCGCCATCACGGTAGGTTTTGGCGGATCGGCAGGTTTGGAAGCACCCATCGTGGCCACGGGCTCATCGCTGGGTTCTACCATGGGCAGACTGGGCAAGCTGCCCTATGCCGACAAGATACTGATGATTGCCTGTGGCGCCGCAGCAGGTATTGCCGCCGTTTACAATGCGCCCATTGCAGGTGTGATCTTTGCCATTGAAGTATTGCTGGTAGATACTGTCGTCAGCCATTTTGTGCCCCTCATTATCTCGGCGGTTATTGGTGTGCTTTGTTCCAAGATATGGGTAGGCGATGCCAATATGTTCAATTTTACGCTCAAACAAAACTTCAACTACCACCTTGTTCCCTTCTATATTGTGTTTGGAGCCATCTCGGGTTTTATTGCGCTGTATTATGCACGTATGTTCCGTAGGGTAGACAAGGCCATTCATGGCTGGCCATTAAACTATTATGTAAAGGCATTGGCCGGCGGTACGCTGCTGGCAGCCTGTTTTGTGATATTTCCACCATTATACGGAGAAGGTTACCTGAGCATGACGCCATTGGCCAAGGGCAGCCCCGAAGAAATTGTGCCGCAGGTGAGCTGGGCGAATAAAGTGTCGCCCGATGCGCTCATGCTTTGTTTTTTTGCCCTGGTTTTTTTGTTGAAACCGGTGGCGGCGGCCATAACGATCGGTTCGGGTGGTAATGGAGGCAACTTTGCCCCTTCGCTTTTTGTAGGCGCTTTCTGGGGTTTCTTTTTTTCGCGGGTGATCAATGTTACCGGATGGGTGCAACTCCCCGAAAGCAATTTTACACTGGTGGGTATGGCGGCATTGCTCAGCGGCGTCATGTATTGCCCGTTGACCGCGATATTCCTGATTGCCGAAATAACCAATGGTTATGGTTTATTTATTCCCCTGATGATCGTATCCTCGATCTCCTATTTTATAGTGCGGCAGTTTGAACCGTTTTATATGGAAATAAAGGATATGGCCATGCGCGGACAGATCTTTACACACCGCAGGGAAGCCAACATCCTGTCTTCGCTGCATGTACCCGACCTGGTACAGCACCGCGACCGGAAACTGCCAATCAACGACCCGCTGGAGAAAATGATCGAATTGATACAACAGCCCAACTTCAATAATGTAGCCATAGTGGATGAAGCAGGCATACTGCAGGGGCTCATCGACATCAACGACATTAGAGGCATACTGGCAAAACCAGGCAGCGACATCAATACGCCTGTAAAAAAATATATGCATGCGCCACCCGATACTGTTTATGCAACAGAAAACATGGTGGGGATCATGAAAAAATTCGATGCCACGCAGGCGGCCTACCTGCCGGTTGTGAAGGAAAACAACGAGTTCGCCGGTTTTATCTACAAAGCCAGTTTATTCGACCTGTATCGCCAGAAATTGTCTGTACAAAGGGATATTTACGAATAATAACCACACCTGTTGGAAGTATGGAAAATTGTCAGTTACTTTGCATTACAAAGTTCTTTTGAATGCTACCCACAACTGGTAAATTACAGCGGCAGATCAGCGGCCTGATCCTCTTTTTTATCATAGCCCTTATTTTAAGCGGAATAACCGCTTTCCCGGTAGAAACAGAGCTGCGCTGGCTTTGTTCATGGTGGCCCAACCAGCAGTCTGCTTTTTATAATTGGCTGAACACCTGCTACCTGGCCATCAAAAACGCCAACGAACAATACCCATACCTGGCTTACGGGTACGACTGGCTGGCATTTGCACATATCGTGATCGCCATTGCTTTTATTGGTCCGCTCAAAGACCCGGTCAGGAACATCTGGGTCGTTGAATTTGGCTGTATTGCCTGCATAGCAATTATACCACTGGCCTTTATTGCAGGCCCCATACGGCAGATACCTTTTTATTGGCAAATAATTGACTGTTCGTTTGGAACCATCGGAATCATTCCGTTGTTGATATGTCGTAAAAAAATAAAACAACTCGAAACAGCAACCGCCTGAATAACAGTGATGAAGACATTTGTGGACGATACTTCTATAGTTAGAAAAATCTGGAGCACAACAGATATCACCCTGTTTATCTTTGCCGGCGCCTCCGCCGAATTTGCATTGAACAAACAGGTAGACTGGCTTTATTTCACCGGCAAACTCCCCGCCGATCCTATCGGACGTTTATTCTCCACCGTCAAATATGCTCGTTATATTATTTTCAAGGAAGAAAAAGAAGCCATCGCTTCTATCGACAAGATCAACATGATACACCAGCAGGTGGAATCGGCGCGCGGCCTAAAGATCACCAATGAAGGCTACCAGGATGTACTGTACATGCTGATCTACTATTCCATCACCGCTTTTGAATTGCTGGAAAGAAAACTAACCCATGCAGAAAAAGACGAAGTGGTAAGCACTTTTGCCCGCATCGGCCACCAAATGCATATTCAAGATGTGGCCAGTCAATACAACGAATGGAAAACAAATTACGAAACGCAGCTAACCCACAACCTGCAAAAAACGGCGTTCACCGGGAACCTTTTTCAACAATACAAAAAACACCTCGGCGCCTTCCGCTACTTCCTCCTGCTGGATATTCAGCGGATGCTGGTATCAAAGCATGTCAACAACCTGCTCGGTCTGGGCCGCCCGCGTATTGCGCAGTTCCTGCTGCCCGTGTACAGGCTGATACGCAGGTACAAATTCCACAAACAGCTTATCCTGATGATGGTGCCCCGCCAGTTTGTAAAAGACGTACAGGCTATGGACAGCCCCCATGTGCAGGGTGGCCCCGGGTTTGCATAACTGATAGCAAACTTCCACACTATGATCGAGCATCATGTCATCAACGGTAAAGACGTTTGGGTAGAAGTGGTGGAGCAGCCCGCCCACCGGGAAAACCCCAACACCATTCCAACCGAATATTTTACAGCACGTTATTACCTGTCGGAGCCGCCGGAGGCCAATGCCGAATGGATCGTGGATGAAAAAGGCGAACCACAATTATTCGAATCGCCGGTAGCGGCGCTTACCTTTGCCACAAAGAAGTTGATGGGTGGGTTTTAATACGCCCGCTAGTTGATCGATTTTACCCGCAAAAACTGAATATCTACAGGCCCCAGCAATCCCGATTCCCTTAACAGTTTTTCCGATCCAGGCTGATCGAATTTTTTCACATTTGTTTTTGTACGTCTTTTATCTTCCGGCAATTTACTATCCCCTATCAGGCGGTTAGGCCAGCAATTCACCACCTCCACTTCGAGTTGGTTATTACCGCCACGAACATATTCGGTAATATCGTACCGGAATGGAGCGCACCAGCGTACGGGCAGTTGTTGCCCATTGATAGTGATCGATGCCATCTCCAACACATTTCCCAGGTCAAGCATCACACGGGTTCCCTTCAAATTAGCCTGTTTAACTGTAAATGTTTTGTGGTATACGGCCGTACCTGAATAATATTTAATACCGGGATCACTGAAAGCAGTCCACGATTTTAATGTATCTACCTGTATTTGCGCAGGACCGCCCCAGGCGGTATCGAACCGTAATTGCCAGCTTCCGCTCAATGGCTGCACGGCATTGGGTGTCTTCACGCTAACCGTACTGTTTTTCCCATCAGCCCAGGTAAGCTTATAATTACCCGGCTCATTCACTATGGCAGAAATTCCTTTACCGCTTCTAAACAATTGCACAGCGCTCACATCGGCCTTCGCCAGGTGCGGCAAGGCGGCTTTCTTACGAAACACGATAAACTTCGATCCCTCTGGTTCAAAATAAAGCGGTATGATGATGCGGCCGTTTTCTTCACGCCAGGTAACCACCTCTTCAATAGTGCCGGTCACAGGGTCCCATAGTTCAGGCACCATACCGCTTACCCTGAACGAACATTCCACAGCCTCGTACCGGTCGGGAAGCGTAGGATCGTAGCGGTATTCAAAATCATTGATACCCTTTTTCCCAAACCGGTTGCACACAAAATAGATGTCTATTTCCTTACCGGTGCGGTGTATATAATCCAGCGCCGCTTTGTCGTGCGTACCTTTAAATACCAGGTCGGGCTGCACCTTCATTTCCCTCAATACGGTGTTTACATCCCGGCCATAGATCACCCTTCCCTGGCCGTATTTATTTTCGGTTACAGTACTGCCATCGATAGCGCCCCACATACGTGCGGCTATCTCGTTAATTTCTTTATCGGCATTGGGGTAATTGGTCAATGAGTTGGACCGTACGGGGCGTGGGGCAACTATCGTTAATCCCGCTTTTACCATCGATTCCAGTTTTCGCAATACATCCACATCAATGGCCTTTTCATCGGGCAGCACCAGCAAACGGTAACGCGTGCCGTCGGGAAAAGCCAGTTGGTTGTTTTTGATCGAAACGCTTTTTAACAACGCATCTTTTGAACATTTATCCCAATCGTACCCAAAATCCAGATCCTTGATATCTTCTTTTATAAATACAAACGAAGGAACATCGTCGCCATAATAATACAGTACATCACCCACAAACAAACCCTGCGATAACAGGTAGCTGCAGCGGTTGAGATAGTTGATAAATTCACCAGACTGTTTCCACCAGGTAACATTCGGGTTCAAATGTGTGCCGGCAAAATATTCGTTACCAGGCATACCAAACTCTTTGGGTGAAGAAGTAAACGTATGCCATACGATCCTGTTCACACCCGAACAAAAGATCCGGTCGATATTAGCCTTCAGCTCCCGCGGTGTACGTTCCCATTGTGGACCAATAGAGGTAGGTCCCTCTGCACCCACATATCTTTTCCCATTGGTATGCGCCACGCTGGCGCTTTGTTTTACCACCAGCCTTTCGTCATCCTTTATACGATGCGTATTGGCGGTAGCCCAGAATTCCCCCTGCGGAAAATCGTTGATGGCCATCACCTTCAGCGCATCCACCGGCGCCGAATGCGGGCCGCCCGATTCAGGATGAATACCCAGATCATGGGCATGCGCCAGGTCGCTGAACAACTGGTAATGATAGGTGGCAATACAATCACCCACAGTTTTACGATAGTCCTGTAAAAAACGATTGCTCACATCTACATTCTCCACCACCCTGCCGGCCAGCACAGGCAGATACGGGAATATATCATAACCCCTGAACTTTTTAAACTCGGCAGCGAAATTATTGGTCCAGCCCACATTGCCCATTTCCCAGCTATCGGTTTGTAAAAAATGTACGCTGTTACCGGCCGATTGAGCGTTTTCGATCAGTGGTACGATCACATCCTCACTGAACTTTTTAAATGCCTGCGGGTTCAGGTGGTCCAGCGACAAACCGCTCCATCCATCGCTGTTGGTAGAGGTGCGGGCGCCGGTACAGGTCCACCCATAGCGCACAATGGTCCATTGGCCTTCGGGTGCGTCCCAGTTCAATATACCGTTTTTAACATGCGCGGTTATGTCTATGATCCCTTCTTTTTTAATGCCTTCGTTTTGTTCCGCACCCGGTCTTTCTTCCCGCAGTTTATACAAGGGATAGGTGCCCCTGAAACCAAAACTCCGGTTAAAGGTTTTAATACCCCAGTTTAATATAGCGCTGTCTTTCAGGGGCAAACTGGCCGGTTGTTGAAAGGCCTGCACCACGATATCCTGGTACAACAGTTTCACCTCCGGTTGCGGCAGGGACATCTCAATGCGCCGTCCGCCTTTTACTACCGTATCCGAAAAAACGATCTTCTTCAATGCCAGTTCGGGCGTGATGGTGGGACCGCCCGGGTTCCAGCCGCTTTGCACATTCACACTCAGCTCTATACCCAGCCGGTCGGCTTCTTTCACGGCATGTTTATACAGCTCCATCCAACCGGGACTCATAAATACAGGACCGGCCTGCGTTTTATGCGCCACGGTATAGTTCGAACTGCCGGCGTCTACAATAGAAGCGCCGCCATAACCTTTTGCTTTCATCTGTTCCAGGTCGCGTGTGATGGATTCTTTGGTGGCCATACTGTTCAGCCACCACCAGTAGCAACGCAGCCTGGCCTCGGGAGGTGGCTGTTTAAAACCTTTTTTAATGGCAGAATAGGAGATCGTATCGGTACTGCGTAATGAATAATCCAGTTTTTGTGCAATCGTGGGTACACAGGCCAGCATGGCCGCTATACAAAATAGGGTCCTTATCATCATGATTAAATAATAACGACCGGAATAGTGGTCACCACTATTCCGGTTTGTTAACAATTACCATCCGGTATTCTGATCAAGTCTGACATCTTTATTGGCATCGATCACCAATTGCGGAATGGGCCACAAGTTAAAATTTTTATTGAGTGTGGCAGCGGCCTCGGGCCAGAATGCATATTTTTTGATGCGGTCAACGGCAATGGTACCGCCCATACGCAACAGGGTATTCCAACGGCATTCTTCATATACCAGTTCGCGGGCGCGTTCATCCAGTATCAGTTTAAAATTATCGTCTACGTCGGCCGCGGTTACTTTATAGGCACATTGAGCACGGTCGCGTAATAAATTGATATCGGCCGCTGCGCCGTTTTTGTCGCCGCTGCGTTGTTTGGCTTCGGCGCGCAACAGGATGGTTTCCGGCAAACGGATAAAATAATCATCGCGGAACAGGTTGCTCAAATTTTCACCATCTGCCACGCCGGTATACTTATCGGTTGCGATCTTGCAGCTGATGGGATAACAAAGGCTTTTGCTGTTATCGTTGGCATACAATATCGACCAGGGCACGGGCTGGCCATAGTAGGGCGATGAAGGCACATTGCCTATGATGTTACGGCGGAATACGATATCGCTGTTCCGCATATCATCGGCCCACTGCCCGTTGTAGATACTGTCCCTGGTATACATGGTAGGCATGATCTGCGATATACCGCGGCCGCCCACATCTGCCAGCGTGCCGGTAAGATGTTGCGGTGCGCCATCCCGGAACACAGGACCATAGGTACGCGAATAAGGCAGTTTCGACTTACCATCTTCCGTGCGGTATGCCGCATAATCAATTTGTATGGCCCAGATACACTCTTTATTTCCATCCTGGTAGTTAACGTTGTTTTCCTGGAACAGGTCCCAGTACACATTGCCCTGGGCTTCATTTTTACGGGCCCCATAACGATCCTTCATCAGCGAAAAAATTCCGCCATCGATTACCTTATTGCCATATTCGATCGATTTGGTAAAGGCAGCCTGTGCAGCGCCGCCATTATTTTCTGCCGCCAGTTGAATGCCCATGGCCAGGTACAGCTCACACAGGTTATGTTGCACGGCGCCTCTTACCAGTCGGCCGCCGGCAGCGGTTATTTCGGGTATATCGTTTTCAATCATCTCCAGTTCAGTGATGGCATATTGATACACCTCCACCCGGGTAGAACGTTCATAATCGTAGCGGGCCACTTTGGTAATATCTGTTACGATGGGCACGCCGCCAAACAATTCAGCCAGGTTACGATAAGCAAAGGCCCTGAAAAACCTGGCCTGCCCTACAGTATAGGCCTTTTCAGCCGGTGATGCCCATGATATATTGGGTAAATCGGCGCTGACAATGGCCAGGTTGGCCTTGGCAATGATCTGGTACCACGAGCTGAAAGCATTATAAAAAGTATTGTGATTGGCATTGATCAACCCATAGTTGTTGAACGTATTGTTGCGCCTGATGCTGGGCACATCGAACATATCAGTGCCATTGCCCCGGAATACAAATATCCAGCCTTCTTCGCTGGGATTGGCCCACATATCACGCAATTGCGAATAAATGGCCACCACGGCCTGGTCTATCTGCGACGAAGTGGTGAATATATTGTCTACTGTATAGAAAGTTTCCGGTTTGGTGTCCAGGAAGTCATTATCGATCTTACTGCAACCCGCTGCGCTCAATAACAGCATCAACAGGAAGCTATATTTACTAAATATTGTTTGTTTCATGTTGAACGGTGTTATAATTAAAAACTAAGATTGGCGCCTATTGAATAAGTAGTGGCAACAGGCATGGTGTTCGATTGAACGGTAGTGCCAGTTTCAGGATCGCCGCCTACCCATTTGGTAAAGGTGCCCAGGTTGCGGCCGGCAATAAACACCCGCAGCCCGTTGATATGATTTTGTTTCAGCCAGTTGCCATTAAAGGTATAGGCGATAGACAGGTCCTGTATACGCACAAACTGCCGCGACTGCAAACCGAGGAAACGGCTGTCGCCGGAAAAATAGGCAGAAGGGTATACATTGCTCGGGTTTTCGGGAGTCCAATATGGTTTGGAAATTGAGTTGTCGTTGAAACGGCCGGTACCCGATGTCATAAATGCAAACTGGTTGCTCTTGAGATAGGTATCGTTACCACCGAAGATGCCTGATACCATCAGGTAAAAATCGAAGTTTTTATACCGTATCGTGTTGCTCAGGTTCAGCCGGAAGTTTTCCCGTTGATAACCCAGTATGGTGCGGTCGTCGGCATCGATTGTTCCATCATTATTAAGATCCACGTATTTCGGAGCGCCGGGTGCTGCACCGGTCATGGCAATATAATCATCGTCTTTTGTTTGTACGATGCCGTCCTGTTTGAAGCCGTATATAGCCAGCAATGGTTTACCAATAAAGAAGTTATTGGCAATGTCATCGTCTTCGCGTCCATCATTGTTCTTGTCTTCCTGGTACAAATGCACCAGTTTGTTGTTGTTCTTCCAGAAAGTGAGCTCCGAATTCCAGCTTACATTGCTTCTTTGCACATTCACCGAGCGGATGGTTAATTCCACCCCGGTATTATTCACCTGTCCCAGCGAAGAGAGTTGTTCTTTAAAACCGGTCATAATAGGAATGGTGCGCATGAATATCTGGTCGGTGGTTTTGGAAATGTAAATGTCCAGGTCCACGAACAAGCGGTTGGCTAGCCAGCCAGACTCAAAACCAAAATTGGTGGCAGCTGTTTTTTCCCAACCCAGGCTGGAGTTACCCAGTGTGTTTTGCACCAGTCCATAAAACACGGTGCCCAATGCATTGGAGAATTGATAGCGTATGCCGCCCGATGTACCGTTTTGTACCTGCGACAGGGTGGCATAGGGCCCCAGGCCCTGGTTCCCGTTCTGTCCCCATGAAAATTTTAGTTTCAGGTTGGTGAGCGGCGTAAAATTCTGCAGGAACTTTTCACCCGTAATGCGCCAGGCGCCGCCGATAGCCACAAAATTGGCCCATCTTTTATCCTCGCCAAACACAGAGGCGCCATCACGCCGCCAGGATGCGGTAATATAATATTTATCGTTGAAAGAGTAGTTCAACCGGGCCAGGTAACCAATATTCGAGCGTTCGTAATTATTGAGGTTTACCCTTTGCGTTGTGGCTTTCGATAAACCGTAAACACCCAGGGCGGTATTGCCATTGGCGGCGAAATTGCTGCCTGTTGTATTCACTTCTTCAAATTTCAAATGATCCCGGGTAGCCACCCCTGTAAAGGTAAACCTGTGATCGCCGATCGATTTTTCATAGGTAAGAATGTTATCCAGCACATAACTCCTGTTTACATTGTTCAGCAGGTTGCCATTGGCATTCGACAACAGGCTTTGTACCGAAGCGGGATCATACCTGCCTGCGATGCCCGAGCCTTCCCTTATATAATACCGCTCATAGGTAAAATTACCGGCTTCACGGCGTTCCTGGTTGTTCAGGAAGTTTATCCGGTAACTCAATCCTTCTATAAATGGCACCTTAACTATGGCATATGTATTCAAACGGAAGGTGCTGTACAGGTCCATATTGTCTCTCGTGCCATCATTTACTCCCCATAGCGGGTTGATCTGCGATTGGGTATAGGGATATTTTTCCAGGTTGCCCAGCGAATCGCGGTACAATACGCCATAGGGCGACATCACCTGGGCGGCAGTAATATCGGCGGGGTTTCCTGAATAATTCCTTTTCGACCAGGCGGCATCCACACCCATCTCCAGCCAGGAGGTGATCTTGGTATTCACCTTACCCATGGCAGAAATACGGTTGAACTTATCCCCTACTATAATGCCCTTGTTATCGTTGTACGAACCCGACAAATAATAATTCACGTTCTGCGCAGCGCCCGATACCGACACGGTATAATCCTGTATCATGCCGGTTTGGGTCACCAGGTCCAGCCAATCGGTTTCATGGCCGGCATTGTAGTTGGCCAGTTCCCCTTCCTTCATCCAGGTAGTTGTGCCGGGGGCATATTTGTTTTTGGCATTCACCACCTCTATCCATTCGGCTCCCTTCATTACTTCCGGCTGGTTTTGCCAGCGCTGGAAGCTCACATCCGACTTCACATTGATCACCGGTTTGCCGCTTTTGCCTCTTTTGGTGGTAATGGCTATAATACCATTGGCCGACCTCGATCCATAAGTGGCTGCCGATACGGCATCTTTTAATATATCGAAGCTGGCAATATCATTGGGGTTGATATCGCTGATAGATCCTAAATAGATCACGCCATCCAGCAGGATCAACGGGTCGTTGCTGCCGCTGATAGACCGCTGGCCGCGTATGAGCAGCGAAGGCTGTCCGCCGGCTGAGTTCACGGGACCCAGGTTCAAACCGGCCACATTGCCACGCAATGCTTCCAATGCGTTCAGGTTGGGCATCAGGGAAAGCGGCGAGCCTTCTACCTTCACGCTGGTAACGGCGCCTGTAACCTCTTTTCTGCGGGCTGTACCATAACCTACTACCACCACATCATTCAACTTGGAAAAATCTTCCACCAGCGATATGGTTACATCACTGGCGCCGTTTAAAGGATATTCCACCGTTACAAAACCCACCGATGAGATCACCAGCGTGGAGTTGGTGCTTTCCACGTTCATATTGAATTCGCCCTGGTCGTTGGTATTCACACCATTGGTGGAGCCTTTTTCCTGCACGGTAGCGCCTGCCACGGGTTGTTTTTTGGCATTGATTACCCGGCCCTGTATCCGGGCCCAGGTGGGCGTTTTGCCCTTGCTCACAATCACAATGAGGTTGTCGTTTACCAGCTTAAAGTCGAGCCTGGTTTGACCCAATAATTTTTCCAGCAGGTCCTTAACCGGTTCGTTTTTGGCATCCACAGTCACCCTGGCCTCGCCCTGCAACAGGTTATCATTAAACAGGAAGCGGTATTCGGTTTTCTTTTCTATTTCAAGAAAAACATGACCTAATGTAGCTTGCTGAAGTTTGAGCGTAACCCTGGTTTGTGAATGAACATTGGCGGCTACTTGCAGGCAAAAAACGCAAGTAAGGAAGAATGTCATTTTCATTGCCAGAAAAATTTTCCTGTATTCACTTCCGGGCACGCCGGTACCCACAAGTTGAATTATTTTCATAACTTGGTGTTGTGATGGTTAATAATAGAGGGCCTGGCATAGCTTTTCCACGAGACATGCCAATGCCATCTTGTTTAGCTGTTCGCGGGAAATGCTACTACATTTCCCGTTTTTGTTGTATGGTGGGATGTTATGTAATGTGGGTCATAAGCAATCGTTTTTTACGTTAGTTAAAGCAGTTCTTATTCGATTATGGTTACGATATTTTTCTGTTTATCGAGTTTGTAACGGAACGGGTACGACATACTCATGGCATCCAGCGCATCGGTAATGCTTTCACTGCTGAATGTGCCGGTAAATGTTTTTGATAGAATGGTGCTGTCCTCCACTTTCACCGTCACATTAAACCACCGTTCGATATCATTGGTCAGCTCTTCAAAGGTTTTACTGCGGAAGATCAGTTTGTTATTTACCCAGGATGTTTCAATAATGGCGCTGTCGGCAGGCGCAAATTGTATGGACGAAAGCATAATGGCCGGTCTTTCCTTCAGGGGCGCCCGCAAACGCCGGGCAGTATCCCGGGCCGGTTCCTCTTTTTTATTGGCTATCGATATCTTGTCGTTGGGTTTTAATATCAGCTTTTCCTGTGGCCGGTCGGGAAAGGTCACTTCAATAGAACCCTTTATCAGCGCCGCTTCCGAAACCTCATCGGCCGGGTAGGCTTTTACATTAAATACCGTGCCCAGTACTTTTATATCCATTTTACCGGTATGGAGAATAAAAGGTTTGGCGGCATCATGGGCTACATCAAAATAGGCTTCGCCCGTAAGGGTCAGTTCCCTGTTCTCCCGGCCATAGTTTTCATCGTATTTGATCTTGCTCCCGGCATTCAGCCAAACCTGCGTACCATCCGGCAGTTCGATCTTCGACTTGGATCCGTATTTGGTAGACACCACATTTTTTTGCGGGTGTGGTTTCTGCTGCGAACTCCCCCACCACCTCACACCAATCACCATAATTAAAATGGCGGCTATGGCGGCAGCATAAGGCAGCATATTCCTTAGCTTTCCCCCGCCCGATGCCGGTGATTCACCCGCCATTTTTTGATGTACCCTTTCCCAGGCTTGTAATAATTCATCTTCACCAGGCGCCGCAGCAGCGGGCATCGGCAGGTCCCAGCAGGCGTCGATCTGTTTTACAAGCTCCGCATCACCCGGAAAAGCAGCCAGGTGCTGGTTCAGCTCCAGTTGTTCTTCCGGTGTGGCTTCGCCCGATTTAACACGGGCCAATATGTCCCAAAACCTGCTTTTTTCCATGAGTTGGTGTGTACTTTACTAAAGACCGGAAAAAACAAGCGCTACCCTGAAGCGATGGAAATTTTTTTTTTAAAAAATTATTTGTGGCGGTTGGCCTGGCTGCGCCGGGCTTCGGCAGGAAAACGAGCCTGCAGGGCTTCTCCTATTTTGCGGAGCGCCAGCGACATTTGCGTTTCCACTGTTTTTAAGGAGATATTGAGGAGATCGGCAGTTTCGCGGTATTTTAAACCCTCATCTTTTACAAGATGGAATATGAGTTTGCAGCGCGGCGGCAGCTCATTGATGGCCGACCGTATGATACGAATGTTTTCTGCAGAAATAAGACTGGTTTCGGGATTGGCCGTTTGCACGTCATCGATCTCAAACACCACGTCATCAAACCCTACCACCGCCTGGCTTTTGATTTTTTCCAGGTAATCGAGCGCCTTGTGTTTGACCGATACCAGCAGGTAATAATTCAGGTTTTTGATGGCGGGTAATACTTTCCTGTTTTCCCATAATTTAACGAATACATCTTCCACCGCTTCCTCGGCTGGTTCGCGGATCTTAAGGATGGCCTGGGCAAATACCAGCAGGCGGGGATAAAAGTTTTTGAACAGGAGATTAAAAGCTGCTTCATCATCCGATTCTGCAATACGCAGACATAGCTGATCTATGGAAGCAGTTAGCATGGTGGTGAAGTAAATTTATAAACACAATGTACGGTTTTGCCGGCTTTATTCCTTTGTCATAATAAAAGAAAAAATTCCGTTGACCATTTCCTCGCTGATGGGCAGCGCAGCATTCCGGTAGGCGGCAATATTTTCACTGCGGCCGCCAGTAACAATTCTAAACACATGGTTCATGCTATCGATGATTAATAATTTTGCCTGTGGGTTGGCTTTTGTCAGCCTGTTGGCTTCATCAACAGATACCTGGATATCATTGGTGCCCTGCACGATCAGCACGGGGATCTTTAATTTTGCTATATGCTCCGATGGATCGTATTGAAACCAGTTGATCATATAAGGCTGCACACTGGGACGGAATAAAGCAAACAGGTCGGCATCTACCTTCGAAACGGTTTTACCGGCTTTCAGGCTGTCGATGATGGCATAACACCTGTTTTTGATAGCGTCTGGCTGTGTTTTTAATTGTTCTACCAGAACCTTATCGGCAGACTGACCAGGCCCTGCAATAGATATCAATCCATCGGCGCCGTGTGCTGCAGACAGGATACCGATCAATGAACCTTCGCTGTGCCCTACAATGTATAATTTGGAAAACCGTTGATCTTTCTTTAATAACTCCACCCAGTCTTTCGCGTCGTTTACATAGGTATCAAAACGCAGTTCGGCTTCTGATACTGCCGCCTTTCTGCTTTCTCCAATCCCCCGTTTATCAAACCGCACAGAGGCAATGCCCTTATTGGCCAATGCATGCGCCAATAGTTTCAGGCAATCACCGGTCATTAACGGTTGGTTGCCGTTTCGATCTGTTGGACCGGAGCCTGCAATGATAAGCGCCAGTGGCATTTTATTCTGAACAGCCGGCATGGCCAGTGTGCCCGCGATGTTGCCCGTAGATGTAGACAGTTGTATGGGTTCTTCTTTAAAGGCGCTGTCTGTAGCAGATTGGCTGTAAGCAGCAGGAACCTGTATGCTCAAAAAGCATACAAATAATAAGGGGTAAACAAGTTTCATAAGTGGAAAGTTAAGCCAAATTCCCGGTGCTTAATCCGTTCGCAAACTATGGCAAAAACACAAAACCGTACAATTTTGTACGGTTTTGATACAGGTAGCAGTTAACTATGTTATTTGTCGCTTTTGGCATCCAGGTTTTCCTGGCAGTTGTCGAGCGACATCTTAGCCATTTGTTTATCGGCAGAGGATTTGGTCACCTCTATCAGCTCCAGCCGTGAGCGCGTAAAGCTTTGTTTCACGTTGCAGGCGATATAATACGATTTCCCGGCCTCGGCCTCGATCTCTATTTCCGTTTCTTTTTTCATCAATCCAACACCGCCAATCTTGGCCGTGAACACATGTTTTCCGGGCTTGGTTTTGTACATGATAAATTTATTATTACTCAGCTTGCATATTTTCTGCTCATCGGCAAAAATAGCCCAGTTGGCAGCCGCCGCGTTAAACTGCCCTACCCGGTAAATATAAACGGTCGCCATATCTTCTTCAGGCGATGCTATGGGATTTTCAAGTTTTGTAAAGGCAAATGCACACACGAGGGCGATGGCCGCCGCGGAGAGCGTAAAGAGTTTAGACATGGTTGTAGAATTTAGGTTTACCAAATATAGGGGTAGTACCGAATAAATCAAACTTTGGGGGAGAGATATACTGTTAACGGTGGGAAACTTATTGGATAACGCCAGGAACCAAGTGATTGTTCACATCCCGGAAAACCATTCTCAAAAGCGCATGGATAACGCTTTCCCCCATACTATTTATTGTATTTAAAAAATTTAGTCCTGAAAAAAAATTTCAGGCTCCGCCCCTTCCTAATTTCGATGCTTCCTTCGCAATCACCATCAAAAAAACTGTTTTAAACATGGGTTTGTACGTCCTCCAATTCAAAGACATCAACCATTCAAATTTCCCCCTCGTGGGGGGCAAAGCCGCCAACCTGGGCGAATTGTCCAAAGTGGATGGTCTGCAGGTGCCCGACGGTTTCTGCATCACCACCGAAGCCTACAAAAAGATCCTGGCAGAAACACCACTCGCGCATCAATTACTGGAACAATTATCCACCCTGCAGGCCGATGACCGCCATGCCATCAGCGAGCTGGGCGCCCATATCCGGCATGCTATCGAAAACACCCCTATCCCAAATGATATCAGCGACCAGATTCTACCCTACGAAACAACGGCCTATGCCGTACGTTCCAGCGCCACCGCCGAAGACCTGCCCTCGGCTTCCTTCGCCGGCCAGCAGGATACTTATCTCAACATCATCGGGAAACCATCCATCCTGCAACACATCAGTAAATGCTGGGCGTCGCTGTTTACCGACCGGGCCATCACCTATCGTATTCAAAACGGTTTCGATCACCGCAAAGTACAGCTGGCAGTGGTGGTACAAAAAATGGTCTTCCCCCAGGCAGCAGGTATTTTATTTACTGCCGACCCCGTTAATTACAACAGGAAGGTGACATCCATCGATGCCAGCTTCGGCCTCGGGGAAGCCCTGGTGTCGGGCAGGGTGAACCCGGATATTTATAAAGTACGCGCCGGTCATATCATCGACAAAAAAATTGCTGCCAAAAAACTGGCTGTTTATGCGCTTAAAGAAGGCGGCACCGCTGAACAGGAAATACATGCCCGGCAACAAAACAAACAGGTACTCACCGATGAACAGATCCTGCAACTGGAACAAACAGGCAGAAAGATAGAAACCCATTTCGGCAGTCCGCAGGATATCGAATGGTGTTTGGCAGATGACACCATCTATATCGTTCAAAGCCGGCCCATCACCACCCTGTTTCCCGTACCCGAAACAAACGACGATGAAAATCACGTATACGTATCCGTTGGTCACCAGCAAATGATGACCGATCCCATCAAACCGCTGGGTATCTCCATCTGGTTATTAACCGGCGCCCGCGCTGTGTTTAAACCCGCTGGCGGCAGGTTGTTTATCGACATCACAAAAGGCCTTTCCTCGGCGGCCGGCCGGCAAAACCTGCTGGATGTGCTCGGCCACTCCGATCCACTTATCAAAGATGCGCTGATCACCATCATAGAACGGGGCGATTTTATAACAATAAACCCCCACGAAAACAACCAGGGTACACCCATCAGGAGTCACAAAGGCATGACGGCCGCCGATATACTGGCAGAAGCAGGCGACGATGCCGATATTGTTGAAAAACTGATCACAAGCAGCGAGTCGTCGTTAGCCGGCTTACAACATACCATTCAAACCAGATCAGGCCTGGAGGTTTTTGATTGTATTCGTGAAGATCTGCAGCAACGAACCCAACGCACCCTGGATCATAAAAACCTGAATGTGATCATGGCCGCCATACATGCATCAGCCTGGATCAATGAAAAAATAAACGAGTGGCTGGGTGAAAAAAATGTGGCCGATACGCTCACCCTTTCTGTACCCAACAATATTACTTCTGAAATGGGTATGCAGTTACTGGAGGTGGCCGATGTGGTACGTCCCTACCCTGCCATCATCGAATACCTGCAACAGGCCGGCCATCAACACTTCCTCGATGACCTGCTTCAATTCGAAGGCGGCCGGCAGGTAAATGACGCCATTGCCGCCTTTCTCGACAAATACGGCATGCGCTGCGCCGGCGAAATAGATATTACAAGAACACGTTGGAGCGAAAACCCGGCCATCCTGGCGCCCATGATCCTTAACAATATCAAAAACAACGAACCCGGCGCCGGCAAACGAAAATTTGAACAGGGACTGCAGGAAGCCCGGAAAAAAGAGCAGGACTTATTGAACCGTTTGCAACAATTACCGGATGGAGAACAAAAAGCAGCAGACACCAAACAAATGATCCACCTGCTCCGGAATTATATCGGCTATCGTGAATATCCAAAATATGATATCGTGAGCCGTTACTTCGTGTACAAAAAAGCCTTGTTAAAGGAAGCCGAAACGCTTGTACAAAACGGGGTGTTGCATGAAAAAGAAGATATCTATTATTTGTTTTTGGAAGAATTGCAGGAACTTATTCGCACACAGAAAGCCGATTACACAATTATCAACAAACGGAAAGAAGATTACCGTTCTTATGAAAAGTTAACGCCTCCGCGTGTCATCACTTCCGACGGCGAGATCATCACCGGTCAATACAAAAGAGAAAATATACCTGCCGGCGCCATCGCAGGCCTCGCTGTTTCATCGGGTGTGGTGGAAGGCCGTGCGCGCGTAGTGCTGAAAATAGAAGATGCCGCCCTGGAAGATGGCGATATATTGGTAACATCCTTTACCGATCCCAGTTGGACGCCGCTGTTTGTATCCATTGCAGGTTTGGTGACTGAAGTAGGCGGACTGATGACCCACGGCGCTGTGATTGCCCGCGAATATGGTCTGCCGGCGGTGGTAGGTGTAGAAAATGCCACCAAAATCATAAAGGATGGCCAGCGAATTCGTGTACACGGAACCGAGGGGTATATCGAGTTGCTGTCTAAGTAGCCCCTGTGGATTGTCTTGATCACACATGCCGGTTTGTTAGTGTTGCTGCTATTTTTGTTTAAGAAAAATTATACAAGAAATGGACAGGTTGAAAAACAAAGTAGCAGTTATTTATGGCAATGGTGGTGTAGGCAGTGCTGTAGCCAGGGAATTCGCTAAAGAAGGCGCCCATGTATATCTTGCCGGCAGAACTCATGCAAAAATGGAGGCCATCGCAAAGGACATAAGAGCAGCAGGCGGCATTATCGAAACCAGTAAGATAGATGCACTGATTGAAAAACAGGTGGAAGAACATCTGAAAGCCGTTGTAGAAAAAGAAGGCAGGATCGATATTTCATTCAACGCAATTGGTTTACCGCAAACCGGCCACCAGGGAACGGCGTTTACCGAACTCAGCCTGGAAAAGTATCTGCACCCGGTTACTTATTATTCACAGTCGCACTTTATCACTTCGCGGGCGGCTGCCAGGATAATGGTAGCACAAAAGCAGGGTGTCATCATTATGAACACACCCAGCCCCGGCAGAATAAGCGTTCCCTTTATGGGCGGTATGCCGGCTACCTGGTCGGCCATAGAGGCGTTAAGCAGAACCATTGCTGCTGAATGTGGTGCGCACGGTGTGCGTTCTGTATGTATATTAACATCGGCGATGCCGGATACGCCTTTGATCGATGAGGTGTATGAATTGCATGCCAAAGCGCACGGCATCAGCTACCAGCAGTTTCATGCCGGCATGGAAAGCAGAACTTACACTAAACGGCTGACATCGATTAACGATTTGGCAAAAGCTTCGGTATTTGTAGCCTCAGACGAAGGCCAATCAATAACAGGCGCCATCCTAAATCTCACAGCCGGACTCGTAGTTACATAGTACGCCCAAAAAACAAAACATACCCATCGGCATCCTGTACTTCAAACCCGCGCAAACCATCATCCTCGTTATCGCTGAGCGGATGAAAAAACACTACATTACGTGATGCAAATTCCTCCGCCAGCGCATCGGGGTCGGGCACATGCACAAAGGCATCCCAGCGGGCAATACCCTGCTTAATATCACGTGTATGGTTGGGCACAGGATCAACACCAATCGATTTCATAAAGATCTCCGCCCCACCCCGCTGCACAATACCAAAAAAGATATCGTCTTCAGCAGGACCCTGGAACGTAATATCAAACCCCAGCATATCGCAATAAAACCGCAGCGCAGCTGGAACATCTTTCACGATAAAGAAGGGCGCAATGCCCGTAATGGATGGCTTTTTCATGACCCTCTGAAGTTACCAAAAAACCCCGGCAAAGCCTTACGCGGATATTTTTCCCCAGGCCAGCACCGCCTGCTGGAATAATATTTTAATATATCTCCATACGGTTGCAGCCTTCCTTAAACGGTTCCCCAACCGGCTGCAAACCGCTTTCTACAAATTTTTAATATCATTAAATTAAAACGTATGTTGTACGGTGAAACTGTGTTGTATGCGCAATTACAAAAAAGAACGCGCATAAGAAGGAATCTGGTGGCAGGTGTAGTAGCCTGTATGTTGTCGGTGGGTATATTTACCGGTTGCGACAAAGACGACGACGATAATAACAATAACAACAACGGTGTGAACAACACCGACAGGGAGTTTACCGTCATGGCATCGATGTCTAACTATGCCGAAATACAAGCCGGCCAGCTGGCCGACAACAAGGCGCAAAACGAAGGCATCGATGACTTCGGTGAAATGATGGTGGAAGATCACACCAATGCCGGTAACCAATTAAAATCCATAGCCTCCGAACTCAGTTTACAGGTAAAAGATTCATTAGACGCCGAACATGTGCTGCTGATGGACACCCTTCAAACCGTTACCGGCCGCGCATTCGACTCGGTATACATTCATAGCCAGGTAAGAGACCATCACAAGGCCATCGCCTTATTTCAGAATGAGGCACAAAACGGGCAGAATATGAAGCTGAAAAAATTTGCGAACGATCTTCTGCCAAAGCTTCAAATGCATTTGCATCATGCAGATAGTTTAAGCAAAGTATATTAATAAAAAAAACATCCTGCACAATGCAGGATGTTTGCCTTTCCTATTGTTTCACAAACCGAATTACCTGGTCATTGTATACCAGCTGGTAAACTCCAGGTGGCAAATGTTGCACCTGCAGCGGTATATCGTTCAATCCCTGTTGAACATGTATCTGTTTTGTCATCAGCTTTCTTCCTGTAATATCGCTGATCACGGCCTGCATAGTGGCCTGCTTCGGTGCATGGATACGCAGGGTTACCTGGCTGCCCGCTACCGGGTTGGGGAACAATACAGCCTGCCTGCCGGTTAGCAGTTCGCGGCTCAATAGGATGATCTTCGAATAACTGAGATCGCCATTTTTCTCATCCATTTTCAACCGGTAATAACATTTGCCTGCTGGCACTTTATCATCTATAAAGGTGAATGGCTTGTAGCAATCACCCTGGGCCGCCCAAACCAGCCCTATCTGTTCAAATTGGATACCGTTGATGCTGCGCTCCACGATGAAGTCTACATCGTTGGTGCAATCGGCCTTCCATTCCAGCTTATTGGATGCTCCCAGTTCACTGCCCCTGAAATATTCCAATTCAACAGGCAATGCCACAATACTGTTGCTGGCAAAATAGAACGATGAGAAAGATGTCACCGTTACGGTGTATACATAATCAAAGCCCCATGGCTCTACCGTAGCATCCAGTTTGCCCGCACTTGCCTGAATGGCATTGGAACAGGCATCATCGTTTTTGAAAACGGCAATATCTTCCGCACTCATCACACCGGAGCCTTCTGTTTTACCCAGCGCATCAATTTCGGTGGCGCGAACATACAAACGCACCATCACAGGCCGTACAGGCTGGTTTTCCACTTCAATGCTGATATTCCTGTTCAGGTAAAATTTCCCCTGGTTGTCGGTGCGGGTGGCGCCATCGTGTACATAATAATGAACGATAACCCTCCCCAGGTCGTTGCCGTTGGGATTTATTTCCACTACCGCATTTCCTTCTGCATCGGTAAAGCTCATCCATTGATTATGGGCATTGGGCATTTCACCCACGATGGCCATCTCGCAATTGCCCGGCGTACCATGTGCCACAGGGGCCGGCACGGAGGTGAGCTTTGTATAATTCGGCCAGCGGCCATTGGCCTGGTTAAAAAAATCTTTTTCTGTGACGGTTCCCTTCCCTGGGTTGTATTCAAACAAAGCGCCTTCTCCAACGAACTTACCCTTTTGAGTTATCGTCATACCATATAACCTGCCCCTGTAAGCATGTAGCGTTGTGTTGGTGGGCCGTGCATTGCCGTCGGCAAAGCTGTATATTTTGGTGCAGGTAAAATTGGCCGGGTTGTACTCAAACAAGGTTCCGCCCACGTTGTCGCCGTCGCCCTGATAGGTAACACCATATAGTTTATCATTCATCAGTGTGAGCCCTGCTTCCGGATTCTTACCATCCATCGAACCTTCAAAATCATGGCGTTTTATAATTCCGTTGTTAACCGGATTGTACTCGAAAATGGTGCCATCAAAATGAGCTCCGCCCGAGAAGGTGACCCCATACAACTTACCATTGTGTGGTACAAGTGTGCCCATTGGATTTATTCCCAAAGCCGCGTAAAAATGTACTTTTTCTGAAAAGGTATTGGTAGAGGGGTCGTACGAAAATAGTACACCCCCATTGTTATCACCCCCGCTCACTGTGGTACCATACAGCAGGTTGTTATAAGATAACAGCTTACAACGTGCATATTGGCCATTACCACTGCCGATATCATATTTTTTTGTAAACACATTGGTAGCGGGATCAAATTCATAGATCGTACCCACATCGCCCACGCCGCCTAAGTATGCAACCCCATAGAATTTATCATTGTGTAGGGTTAACCCGCCATAATACAACATATGACCATTGGCGCTGTCCATATGATGCAAAACGGAATAGGTGCGGGACGCCAGGTCGTATGAAAAAATAACTCCATAACCCTGCTCCCCGCCGTAAGCTGTTGTCCCATACAACTTTCCTTTGTACAGCGTAAGGTCTCCCGCCGGCATATGCCCGTCACTGGCGTCGAAATAACCCTTGGGTTTGATGCCGTTGATTTGCGGATCGTATTCGTATAAAATAGATTTATTGCGCAGTCCACCTGTAAGGCTGATACCATACAGCTTGTTATTATGGTGAAACATGGGCGCATACGGTGTAGCGCCCGGCGCTCCTCCAAAATTCACTTTTTTTGTATATGTGTTGGTAGCAGGATCGTATTCAAACAGTACGCCCTCACCGGTATTTCCACCAAACACACAGGTACCATATAATTTACTTCCATAACCGATCAGTGGTGTTTGAATATGATATCCTCCCGAAACAGTGAGATCTACTTTTTTAACAAGTGTGCCGGTAGCTGGATTGAATTCATAGATCAGACCTACGCCATTGGCCCCTCCGCTTTCGGAACCACCATAAAATTTACCATTAAAAAGCGTAAATCCTGCAAAGTAAAGATCGCCTGCGCCTATCAGTGCAAAATCTGCCTTCTGCACAAGCGTATTGGTTTGTGGATTGAATTCAACTATGGTGCCGCTGTCTTTACTGCCGCCGTTCTGGCACACACCATACAGCTTATTATTATACAGGCGAAAGGGAGCGCGCATGTCCCAACCTGTATTATCAGGATGAAAGCTGGCTTGCTCCTCCAATACACTGGTAGCCGGGTCGAATTGAAACACCGTGCCGACGTTATGAGCGCCGCCATACTGTGTAACACTATACAGGCGGCCATTATATACGGAAAGATCTGCATTGGGATAATACCCCTGTGTTGAAGCGAAATCATATTTTTTAACCAGCACCCGGCTTACGGGATCAAACTCAAACAGTATACCCCTATCGTCGTCGCCTCCCCAATGAGTAGCGCCATACAATTTGTTGTTATACAAGGTAAGTGCAGTAACATAACCCCGCCCGCCAATATTGGCCAGGTCGGCGCATTTCCTGTATTCACCGGTTGCAAAATCGTATTCGAAAATATAACCTTCCAGGTGCTTACCATCGGCAGAGGTGGTGCCATAAAACTTACCATTGTATGGCACCAGCGGCATATTCCAGTTGCTGGCTCCGGGAAATTTGTATTTAAATGCATGCTCCACTTTTATTCCGTTTCCATCGGTTTTGGTGGAGAAAACCACCCCTGCCTCATGCTCCCCGCCTAACACGGTTTGCCCCCAGAATTTGTGTATGCCCTGGGCCTTTGGTTGTAATTGTACCAGCAGGGCCAGTACAACGATGATCATTTTATTGTAAAGCTGTTTCATATTGGTTGCATTTAGCGCAAAGTAAAAGCAGGCGCCAGCGCAGGAAACAGCGGTTTAACAGAACGTGCATTTCATTTAATAAAAAAAGGACAGGAGGTAATAATCCTCCTGTCCCTTGCTTTGACATGCGATTATATGAATAGGCTACCAACCCATTTTGGGCTCATTGCACTGGCTGCCTCTCAGGAATTTAAACCCGATACAAGCTTCATGGCTTCCATTGCTGAAAGAAGAGATATGCCTGTCTATACCACGCTCATACAAATACCCGAAGCTCAGGCTTCTTCCCAGGTTCAAACCAAAACCTGCTCCCCAGGAGTCGTCTTTTCTATAGGTGGTGCCAATCCAGCCCAGCCCTTTGTAACGCAGTTTGGCGTTTATGTCGTAACGAACGGGGTTGGCAAAATCAGACTTCACAGCACCCGAGATCCAAATGCTGGTGGCTTCGTCGTTTAAACGGAACACATAACCCAGCGAGCCCAGCAGTTGTTTTTTATAGATCGATTCGCTGTTGGCGGCATCGATGAACTTCGAGGGCATGATCTGCATCAGCGATACACCGGTGAAAAAGCTCTTCCCGTTCAGTTGTATGCCGGCATTCAGATCAGGTGTATATCTTTTTGATATCGAGGCCTGCGCAGTGGTTGCCGGATCGATGGCCTGGTCGGGATATACGCTTTTCGACATATCGTATTGCGTACGGTGCAGTCCGCCTGAAAAACCCGCCGATAATACCAGCCCTTCCGACAAGGGCATATGATAGGCATAACCCAGGTTCAGGTTGGCAGTAGTATAAGGCCCAATCTTATCATAATAAATATTAAATCCAATACCCTGTCCTTTATTCACCATCATCGAATCGGCCACATCGTTGGGTGCGCCCAGGCGCATTTCACCATTGATCCAACCCGTGGTGGGGGCGCCGTCGATACCAATCCATTGCCGGCGCATGCCTACACGCACCTGGTTGTAGTCTTCAATGCCGGTAGCAGCCGGGTTCAGAAAGGAAGGATTGAAATTATACATCGATTGCTGGGGGCGTGTTTGTGCATGCACGCTGTAACAGCCAATGAATGCAAGGAGTGATAATAGAAAATGTTTCATATAAATTAGATTTTAAAAAATTCAGTTTATCTCAGCAGGTTTAACCATCCGGTAGCTAATTCGGCGCCGGGCGCTTTTCTTACGCGGTAGAAGTACACACCGGCCGGTAAGTCCCTGCCGCCGCTTTTTCCATCCCAGCGGGTGAAGTTTCTTGATTCAAATACTACCTGTCCGCCGCGGTTGACAATGGTAACGTAGGCGCCCGGATAATTGGCCAGTTCCGGGATCACCCAATAATCGTTAATGCCATCGCCATTGGGCGAGAAAGTATTGGGAATGCTGATTGTTTGCAATTTTACCGTCAGGTCGAAGCGGTTGCTGCAACCCTGCTGGTTGGTAACAATTACTGAGTAGTTGCCAGTCGACCTTACCGTGATGGCGTTGGTGGTCTCGGCTGTGTTCCACTTGTAGGTAGCGCCGGCTGGGGCAGTAAGCTGGTAGCCGCTTACTACGCCTGCTCCCGACTGCACCTGTTCAATGAGGCCATCGGGTGTGGGTAGTACGGTCAACTGGCCGTTGATATAGTTGAAGCTGTAGTTGGCGGCTGCGCCACCCGCGGGCGTTAGTGCATAGTTGCCTGCCGCGTTGAACGACGGCACTTTGGTAACGGGTGCTTTGCTCAATGAAGCAACATTATCGTTGTATTTAAAACCAGTATAGCTTACAGAAGTTGGGTATACCTGGTTGCCATAACAAACTGTTTTATCGGCCGATGTAACGGTAAGTATCGCTTTATTGATAACCAGGTTAGCTGGTGCATACGAAAGCAGGTAGTTATTACTTAATGCCAGCGTGCCCTGGCTAATGGCATACGTACCGGCATTTTCACCGGCTACACGTTGCAAGCTACCTTCAAACGCATCACCTGTTACCAGTTCCGGAGCATAAGTATACGTAAGTGCCGGGTCTGCATCACCATATACCTTTGTTTTGGCAACAGCTGATATTGCCACCGGTTTACGGGTAATGGTCAATTGACTGCCAGCATAAGTAAGAGAATAATTATTATTCAAAGCCAGCGTACCCTGGTTGATGGCGTAGTTACCGGCATTTTCACCCGGCTCACGTTGCAAGCCACCTTCAAACACATCACCCGATACCAATTCCGGAGCATAAGTATACGTAAGCGCAGGGTCTGCATCACCATACACTTTTGTTTTGGCAACAGCTGATATTGCCACCGGTTTACGTGTAATGGTCAGTTGACTGCCGGCATAAGTAAGAGAATAATTATTGTTCAAAGCCAGCGTACCCTGGTTAACAGCATATACACCCGTATTCTCACCCACTGCCCTGGTCAACGAACCAGTAAAGGCGTCACCACCTACCAACGCAGGAGATACAGCATACGTAAGCGCAGGATCTGCATCGCCATACACTTTGGTTTTCACATCGGCAGTTACAGTAATCGATTTCGGTGTAATAGTTAAAAAGCTGCCACCATAAGTAATAGCATAGTTGTTATTTAAAGCCAGCGTGCCCTGTTTCACAAGATATGTACCGGCATTCTCGCCAGCCACCCTGCTTAGTGAACCAGTAAATTGATCACCGCCAACCAATGCCGGAGAAACAGTGTAGGTGAATTCCGGATCGGTATCACCATACACCTTCGCTTTTGCATCGGCAATAACCGTCACCGTTTTAGGCGAGATGGTAAAATCCTTACCTACATAAGTAATACTATAGTTGTTACCCAATGCCAGCGTACCCAGGTTGATAGCATAAGCACCTACGTTCTCTCCAGCCACACGTTGTAGCTTACCACTAAAATGGTCGCTTGCTACCAACGCCGGGGCAAACGTATATGTAAACACAGGATCAAACTGACCATACACCTTCGTTCTTTCATTAGCAGTAACTGTTATGGATTTAGGTGTAATGGTCAGGTTCTTACTATTATAAACAATGCTATAATTGCCGTTCAATGCCAGCGTACCCTGGTCAATGGCATAGGTACCCACGTTCTCTCCAGCCACACGTTGCAACCCGCCACTAAAATGATCATTTCCTACCAACGCCGGGGCAAACGTATACGTAAGCGCAGGATCCGCGTCTCCATACACCTTAGTTTTTTCGTCAACCGTAACAACAATTGCCCTCGGCTTCACCGTCAGCGTCTGCTGCACCTCCGCAGCCGGCAAATAATCCCCATTACCAGGCTGATTGGCCGTAATAGTAGTAGTACCGGCGCCAGTGATATGCACCATTCCATTAAGAATGGTGGCCACCGCAGGGTTGCTGCTGGTATAAGTCACCGCCAATTCCGAGCTGGCCGTAGCGCCCGCTAAAAAATCGGCATCGCCATACGTTTTGGCCGGCAGCGTATTAAAAGTAATGGTTTGCGATGCCTGGTTTATAATCTTAATGCCCGTTGTAGGCGGCAACGTACTCAACGTACCGGCCATCAGGCAACCCATGGTGTTCCTGAAACTGGCATTTTTTAAATCGAGATAGGTTTTCATGACTATCCCATCCGGATCATTATCCGTAGCAGCCACCACATATTGAAACAACAGGGTATTGGTCCCACTGCCCGATGCATAACTGGCATGTACAACACCGGAATTCAGTTGCAATTCAAGTGTGGGCGGCAGTTCACCCAGCGTCACCTCCACGAGATCGGGATACATCACGCCAAAAATGAGTACATTCCCCGCTTTATATACCCCGTTTGCAGGCACGGTTACCTGCGACACCTGCGGAATGGGCAATACGGTAATGGTAAAACTTTTGGGTTTACCGGCACAGGTGCCATCCCAGGGCGTTACGGTGATGGTGGCGGTTACTGGTGCATTGGTAAGGTTTCTTGCTTTAACGCTGGATATATTACCAGTGCCACTGGCAGCAATACCGATCGATGTATTATCATTTGTCCATGTATACTTCGTTGCATTGGTGCCTGTAAATGAAACGGCATTGATGAATGCCGCATTACATACGGTTTGGTTGGGCACCTCATTTACCGTGGCGCCGGGAAATACAATGGAAGTGGTTAAAGTATAGGTAGCAATGGCATCTCTTATATACAGCTTTGTATACTGGCCCGCACCCAGGTTGGTCATCGTAGCCCATCCACCGGCATCAGCCGTAAAGGTTTCAAAAGGCTGCAACTCGCCATCTTTCAAATAGGAATAACTATAAGTTTTGGTGGGCGTCAACCCTTTTATCTTAATATTTCCATCGGTGGCGCCACAACCGCTGGGGATAGCATATGTACCAAAAGCTATGGTGGTATTATACACTTCTACCTCCCTGAAATTAGGACTAATACTTCCGTCCGATATGTTTGCCAACCTCAGTTTAGTGGTTGTGACTATTTCAGCTAAACTGATCACATCCTCCTGTGCACCGGGAGGCCTTACATAATTCTGCAGATCGATGAACCTGTTTTCTGTAGCGCTCCAATACTGGACGGTACAGGTACTGAGCGGTCTGTCGGCAAAATAAATTTTTATATAGCCGAGTGTTTGTTCAGTAGGCCAGGAATATTCCATCCAGCCATTTTGGTGCACCCAGGCATAATACGAGGTGTTATAAGGTTCAATTACACCATCATTAAAGTGATGCGGGCCGTAATCCGTTTTTCCGCCACCCGATATTTGTACGGTGGCACCAAGGGCAATATTGGTTTGCGCCCTGCCCGGCAGAACGGCAGCTACCAATACTACAAACAATAAAATCAGGGGGATTTTGAGTTTTCCGAAGAAGTCCGTTCGCACAGAGCATACGCATCCGGTTTGTGAATGGTCTTCACAACAAGGGTACAGATTTTTCACGATTTTGGGTTTAGTGTATTAGATTGAGATGAATATCAGTGGGGGTAAATGGTTTTTTAAGGGTATATAATATTCGAGGTTTGAACTGTAAAAATGCACTTTCATCGTTAACGAACTGCTAACGAATGCATCGGCCACAAAAAATTACGGTGAAGTATGTAATAGTGATAAGCAAAAGACCTTAGAAGAAATGAAAAATCCCCATGGAATGATGCCATGGGGACAGTTTATAAAATCAAAATCAATATCCATCATTCTGCACCAGCTTCGAATCCGAATCCATCGCCCTTTGTGGAATAGGATACAACGCATGAAAAGGTTTGGCATTGGCAATGCCACGGGCCTTTGCATAGTCGATGAACTTGCCGGTCCTGATCAGGTCCTGCCTTCTCAACCCTTCACAATAAAACTCCCAGCCTCTTTCATCTATGATATGATCCCTCAGTGCCTCCTTACTGCCAAAATCACCCAATGCCACGGGGTCCAGGCCCGCACGGTCCCTGATCTCGTTGATCAAAGAAATGGACTCGGCATTGGGCCCGTTCAATTCATTCAATGCCTCGGCCCTCGACATCAAAATATCGGCATACCGTATCACCGGCACGTCATTACCCCCGCCCCCATCGATGGCGGCGGGATCGGGCCAGAATTTCAAAGGCCGGGTATCGTCTTTGTTATTGAGCAGGTTCACGGTGGCGTTCTGCTGGTTGATATAGGTAGTGATCACGGTTTCCTTTCTTTTGTCATCGGCATCAAACGTATGATAGAACTGATCCCTTAAAGTGTATTGTGCGGCATAGTTGCGCCAGTTGGTCATATATACCAACCCGCTCTTTGGCTCGCTCTTAAACCCAACGGGGAACACATAGGCTTCCCAATCGTTGCTGGGACCATTACCTACCGCGGCAGGATAGGCAGGCCGTACATATATGAATTCCTTGTTACGCTCGTTCTCTACACGAAACATGGCCGAATAATCGGGATACAATTCATAATAGGTCATATCCATTACCTCTTTGGCCATATCGGCACATTTTTGCCATTGTTTGGTATTTAAATAAAACTTGCAAAGAAATGCCCGGGCCGATCCTTTATTCGCACGGCCATATTCCTCCTGGCCGGGGTTGGGCAAATCGGCAATCACCGCCAGTAACTCGGTTTCAATAAAGTTTTGCATTTCGGCTTCGGTAGCCCTTGCCAGTTCTTCAGCGCCATTGAGGGTGCTCACACGAATGGGTACCGGGCCAAAGAATATATACAAACCGTAGTACGAAATGGCGCGTACAAACCGCGCTTCGGCAATAAACTGTTTACGCTCTGCTTCGCTCAGATCTGCTTTTTCTATATTGTCCAGTACGGAGTTCGCATCGCGAATGGCGAGATAAGATGGATTCCATAACATACCGAATAACCAGTCGAGGTTCGAGTTCCAGGTAAAGTTCAGGAACTGGCTCATCTGCCGGTTATCGGCGCCGGCATACGAGTACATGATATCGGTAACGGCTTCCTGCGACAAAATGGTGCCTTTATTGGCTTGCTGACTCTGCAGCCTGGCTTCGCGCACATAAGAAGCCCGCAACACGCTGAGTATACCATCGCGGGTGGTTAAATAATTATCGGGCACCAGTTGTGAATACACAGGCTGGTCCAGCGCTTTCTCGCACGATGAAAAACTGATCAGAAACAGGCAGAACGCCACGTATATTTTAATGAGTTTCATGGTTGTGTTTTTTAGAAGTCGATGTTACAGCCAAGCATTACGATCCTTGATAAGGGGTAAGCATTAAAATCTACCCGGTAATTGGCATTTCCATTCGGGTTCACGGCCGGGTCCATGCCTTCATAATCTGTTATCGTAAACAGGTTCTGACCGGTGATATACACCGTGCCCGATCTGAACAGTTTTCGTACGGCCGGCAGCGCATAACTCAGCGTTACCGTTTGCAACCGTATATAAGAAGCATCGGAAACGGTATAACTATTCACGATCTTTTGTCCCTGGCTCAATGGTGTAATAAATGAGGGATACTTATTGCTCGGGTTGCCCTTGGTCCACCGGTTCAGGTAAGGCTCGGCAAATTTGTTCCGGCGGAAATTGATGGGGAAGTATACATCGGCCAGGTTGTTATTGAACATTTTCACACCATGCACGCCTTCTATCTGGAAGTCGAGTGTAAATCGTTTAAAAGAGATGGTATTGGTGATGTTCCAGGTGAATTTGGGAAAACTGTTGCCAAGGATCACGCGATCATCGGCATTCACCACACTGTCGCCATTGATGTCCCTGTATTTGAGATCACCGGGGTTAACAGGGTCTTTGGTCCTGGTAAAATCATCATCTGTTTGCCAAACGCCTATGATCTCATAACCATAAAACGAGTTCAGCGGCTGTCCCGGTCGTATGATAGCCGGCTGATCACCCAGCACACCGGCAGCGCCCGCCAGAATTTCGGTGGCGCCACCTAAATCGATCACCTTGTTGCGGATGGTGGCAATATTCAAACCGGTCGTCCATTTCAATTCCCTGTCTATATTCCGGGAGACCAACGATACTTCAATGCCATTGTTCCTGATGCTGCCTATATTGGTGAGCTGGCTGGTAAAACCGCTGGTAGTAGATACGGGTTTGTTCAACAGCATATCAAACGTACGCTTGGTGTAGTATTCAATACTACCGCTGATACGTTCGTTCAGCAAACCGAAATCGATACCAAAATTGGTTTGTTCGGTGGTTTCCCATTTCAGATCGGGATTGGGTAAGCGGGCCGGTTCCTGGGTGGGTACCAGTTGCCCGTTGAAGTTGCCTACTGGACCCAAACCATAAGTTGCTATCGCCTGGTAATCGGCTATTGACTGGTTACCGGTTTGGCCCCAGCTGGCGCGCAGCCTTAAATTGCTGATCGCCGAAATATCTTTCATAAAGTCTTCTTCACTGATCTTCCATACACCGGCCACAGAGGGGAAATAACCAAAGCGGTTGTTGATACCAAAGCGGGATGAACCATCGGCCCTGAATGTAAAGGTGAACAAATACCGGTTCAGGAATGAGTAATTCGCCCTGCCCAAAAACGACACCAGGCGGTTAGACAGTTTATTACTGCCTACATCATAAGTGTTTTGCATGCCGGCCCCCACATTGTTGGTGCCTGTAGCATCCGACGAAAAACCGGCAGACTCCAATGAATTCCTGTTGGTGATAAAACGTTGTGTGGTGGCGCCGCCCACGGCCGTGAGCCGGTGTGCCCCAAAACGTTTGTTATAGGTAAGGGTCCCTTCTACTACATAGTTGCTCACTGTACCATTTAATATAGAAGCCACACCGCCGGCGGCATTGCCCGAAACAGTGTTCCTGTCTACATATACATCTTTTCGTTGTGTCAATACATCACCGCCTATATTCACCTTGGCCACCAGGTCCTTGGTTACATTGTAATTGGCAAACACAGTACCATAGGTCCTGTACATAGCCGAGTTGGCGCGTTTGCCATATACAATGGCTATCGGGTTGTCGATGGTGATAAAGGGTGATAGCTGGTAACGCTCGGTGGCAGGATCCAGGATAGATATGGTAGGGTCCATATTAATGGCGGAATAAATGGTGCCGCCATTTTCGTTGAAGCCGCTGCCTTCGGGCAGCAGGTTATCCTGTGTATAGCTGGTGCTGAGGTTCAGCCCGATGTTGAACTTATCGGAAATGGCATTGGTAAGGTTCAACCGGGCGCTGTAGCGTTTCAAACCCGAGGTGATCACTACCCCATCCTGGTCGTAATAATTCAAACCCACAAAATAAGTCGATTTGCCCGTGCCGCCTGATACCGATATATTGTGGCTTTGCATACCCGCATTGCGCCGGTAAATTTCTTCCTGCCAGTCGGTACCCGATCCCTGTATACCCGTCACTTTTTCACCTGCCGATCCGCCGCCATTGTCAATGATATCGTTCAACACGGTCATATATTCATCGGCAGAAAGCACATCCAGTTTTTTGGCCACGTTTTGCAATCCATAAAAACCGGAGTAGTTCACGTTGGCCTTTCCCTCCTTTCCTTTTTTGGTGGTAATGATGATGACGCCATTGGCGCCGCGTGATCCATAAATGGCGGTGGCAGAGGCATCTTTCAGTATTTCGATGGATTCGATATCGGCGGGGTTGATGCTGTTCAGCGGACTGCGCACGGTATTGCTGGCTACAAAATTGCGGCCCGCACCTGTTACGGGTGGTGTATTATCGAGCGGCAACCCGTCTACCACATACAGCGGATCGGTGCCGGCGCTCACAGATCCGGCGCCGCGAATATTCACCGAAATGCTGCCACCCGGTTCATTGCTGTTTTGCACAATGCGCACACCCGGCGCCTTGCCCGACATCAACTGGTTTAAAGAAGCGCCGGCGCCCTTGTTGAAATTCTCCTGTTTCAGCGAATTGATGGAGCCGGTAAGATCACTTCTTTTTTGTGTACCATAACCAATCACCACGATATCGTTCAGCGACGATGCGGCTGCAGTAAGCTGCACATCGATCACCGGTTTGTTCTGCACAGCTACCGACTGCGTTTCATAACCCACAAAACTGAAGACCAGGTTGCCGTTGCCGTCGGGTATTTTGAGCGAATACCGGCCGTCCTTATCGGTGGTGGTGCCAATGTTGTTGTCTTCTTTTAACTGGATGCTTACACCCGAAAGCGGCTGCGCTTTTTCATCGGTCACCGTACCGCTCACATTAAATACGATTTTCGGTGCGGGAGGAATTTCTTTGGGTGTTACCACGATCGTCTTGCTTTCGATGGTATACGTAAAAGGCTGGTGTAAAAAACATTTATCCAGCGCTTCTTTCAGCGATGCCTTGTTTACATGGATGTCGAGTGGCACTGCCTTACGTAAAAGTTTGGCATCATAAAATACATTGTAACCGCTTTGTTTGCCGATCTCTATCAAAGCATCGGTAAGCGTTGTTTTGGTTTTACTGAGGCTAATCGTTTGGCCGAAACCGGCGGCATGAACCTGTAACATACCCGCCAGGAAAATCACAACAGTAAGTTTCATTGCCAGAATTAGTTTAGACGGGACATAGCAAATACACCTGCCGCCTGTTGCAGAAAAAGTTTTGTACATTTGAGTAGTAGGTTTAATAATTGGCCTGGAAGTCATTTATACCTATAACATACCGGGGGCACGTCACTGCTCCTGGTATTATTTTTTTATATGGCTGTGTCGTTATTTCATAATAGTTATCCTCCTTCCTTCAATTTTATAGTGAACAGTTTTGGTTAATTCTATAATGTGTAATAGTTCAGATATATCCTGGTACTTCGATAAGGAACCCCCAAACTGGTAACCGGTTACATCGCCCTGGAACTCCACATCTACATCGTACCAGCGCTCGGCGCGTTTCATGATATTGACAAGGCTTTCGTCATGAAAAATAAAATAGCCGTCTTTCCAGGCAATGGCTTCAAGGCCCCGGGCCTTTGCCACCTTAATTTTATGGCTGTTCTGATCCAGGCTACCCTCCTGCCCCGGTTTGATAACAGCCTTTGTAAAATGATTCGACAGTTTCACCGATCCTTCCAGTAAAGTGGTTTTTACCTGTTGTTCATCGGGATAAGCCGACACATTAAAATGCGTTCCCAATACTTCCACCATCGTGCCATTGGCTTTTACCCTAAAGGGCATTGTTTTGTTTTTGGCCACTTCGAAATAGGCTTCGCCCTGTAATTCCACCAGTCTTTCCGGCCCCGTAAACCGGGTGGGAAACACCAGGCGCGTATCGGCATTGAGCCATACTTCAGTACCATCGGGCAGCGTAAGCCTGAACAGGTTGCCGCGCGGCACGGTTATGGTATTAAAGGTTACCGCGGCTTCATGGTTATTATATACCAGGTGGCCATTCGTCACCTTCTGCACAAAGGAGGCGCCTTTGGAGGTCAGGTCACCAGCCTGCACTTTGTCTAACCGCACCTGCGATCCATCGCCCAATGTCAGTATCGCGGCCTGGCCGCCTGGTTTGGGCGGACCGCTTTGCACCGTATCCGTGTTCATTATGGTATTCGCTGTTACCGGCGGCCTGGCGGGCGGTTGATCATTGAATAGCCACAAGGCGCAGGCGAGCAGCAGCACCGATGCAGCCGCCAGGTAATACCATAATTTCCGCCGTAACCGGCGTGTGGTTAAGGTTTTGTTGATCCGGGAAAAGGTTTCCAGTTTGATCGCGCGCTCTTCCGGAGTGAGCTGGCTGTCGTCGTCTTCAAAATCCATTTGATTTTGAAGTGCCAGCAAACGCTCCTTCTCCTCCTCAGTACACTGGCCTTCCAGAAATTTTCTGTATAGGTCGGCAAATTCATTCATACTATAAGGACGCCTGCAACAACCCCGCACACACATAAAAATTTTATTTTTTATTTTCCTATTTTTATGGAAGATTACTTGCGACATGAAAGAAGCGCATCTAACTGACGAGGAACTATGGATAGCCATCCAGGATCATGATAGTAGCCGGGCTTTTGCCGTGCTGTACAACCGGTATTGGAGAAAAGTGTACCAGGCTGCGCATCGTTATCTGGATAATTCCACCATGGCGAGGCAAATACTGCACGATATTTTTGTGGCCTTGTGGGAAAAACGGACAACTTTACAAATAAAAAATTTCGATGCCTATTTAAGGGTGGCGGCCAGGTATCATGTCATCAGTCATCTGCGGGCGGTGAAGCGTTCGCCGGTGATCTACACCGAACCTACGGGGCTGGTGCAAAATCACTTCGAAGAAAAATCGAGATACAAGGACCTCGAGCACCAGTTAAAACATTTGCTGACGCCGCTTCCGAGGCGCTGCCGTGAAATATTCTGGATGAGCCGGGTGGATCAGTTATCCAATCATGAAATTGCAGGTAAACTGGGTGTTTCAAAACGCACCGTGGAAAACCAGATCACGCATGCGTTGAAGTTTTTGAAGGGAGTGTATAAACATATTACGGTGTATCTGGTGATGGGGATAATCATGCCGTAGTATATTACGGCACCAAAATGATCGTACCCTTTACATGCTGCACCGTTCCATCATAAAACTCCACCGCCCCCACATACACATAAGCCCCCGTCTCCGCCTTCTTCCCTTTTAACGTTCCATCCCAACCATACTGGCGGTCGTTAGCCGGCGTATTCACTGCTTCAAACACCTTTTGTCCATACCGGTTAAACACCATCAGCCGCTGCACCCTGCGTATATCCTGTCCGCCGATCACATATAAATAATCATTCTTCCCATCTCCATTCGGAGAAAATGCATTGGGTATAACTACGCTGGTCTTCACAAAAGTGTTGATCTGTATAGTAGCTGAATCCTTACAATAATATTCGTTAGTTGCAATCACCTGGTATTTTATAGGCGACACGGGAGTGGCCACCGGTGCTGCACAATCTGTACAGGACAACCGTTCGATAGGCGCCCACACATAGGAAGCAGCCGCACCACCACCCACCGATGTATGCAAAGTTACTTTCGTTTGCCGTGGCGCCGAAATGAGATCCGGAATGGCAGTTATTGTAAACGGCTCATAGTTCAGTGTGCTCCGGTTATTGGAATAATTTGTTTCTCTAAACGATGTGTCTTTATTTACTACTGCTACAAGCTGTCCGTCAGGCGGCATCTCCACTATATGAAAAAATTCCTGGCATTCGCCAAAGGTAGACACTGGTGTATAAAATTGGGGTGTTAACAATTCTTCGCCACCATAAAATGATACCGGTGTTTGCTGGTAAATTGTATCATATCCATTTCCCATACAGATCCGGAATTTGGCCATTATTTTATTGTCGTCGTAACATTCAGCCGACAACAATTCAATCGTCATATCCGGAGGAAATATACGTATATAGGCTTGTGCTTGCAATTCACAGCCAAACGCATTGGAAACTTGCAGACTTACCAACCCGCTATCCAACATCCTGATCTCAGGGCTGTGACAATCATTACAACTAAGTATATATGCAGCGCTGCTATTCCACAACACCGAATCAGGTGTAATACCAGTTACACGATAGTTTATTTGGAATGGTGTTTTACGAATAACCGTAGTATCCACAGGATAAACTTCCAGCTTGGGTTGTGTATAAGCGATGCTGTGTATACTATTATTAACACCTGAGCCGAACAATCCTTCTCTATCTACCACCGCATATACTTTACCCGTTGTTGTTTTGGCAATGTTAAAATTGTAATCACTACAGGCGTTCGCAGAAAAAGACGACGTAGTAAAACCACCCAGTTTCACTGCAACCGGGTTATCGGGTAGCCGGTCATAAAAATCTACTGGCAGTGCAAGAGGAATATTTCCCTGTTTATAATTATTACACAACGAAAAGTGTACGCGAAGACTATCACCCGCCGAGCATTCCAGGCTGTTTATAGTTACCGTGAAATCATCCACCCCCAGCATGCGAACCACGGCCGTGGCATCGCTATAACATCCGTCTTTGGTATAGGCACGTACTGTTACAGTAGTCACCGTATCCTGCGGGGAAAAGGCGGTAAAGGTGGTGCTTTTACAATTACTACAATCCAGGGAAGGAGATTGTTCCCAGGTAGCCGATGTAATAGCATCACCACTCACCACCGTTGGTTCCAGTATCACCTGCTCCCCGTGCTTCAATGTATATTCACCAGGATCAAGCTTTGCACGAAATGCAAATCCGTTGTGCATTTCCAGGTTGTTGTCATATGTTAATTCCACCAGTCCGGTATTAGGCAGCGTCAATGGCATGGTGCTGCCATCGTCATTCATCACCGCCATTAATGAATCCAACCCTTCGCGGCCGGTTTCAATAATAGTCGTCAACACAGAACTGGCACACTTACCGGGAATATCATTGGGCAACAGAAAGGGCTTACCCAGCACGCGACCTTTGCCCGTACGGGGATCATTGTCGTAAAAACTTACCGGCGTGCCTTTGGGAATGGTCACATATCCCCTGTTCTCAAACCAAATTTCCACCCGCACCTTGTTTTGCTGGTAACAGCTTACGCGCCGTAAATGAACCACACCATCGGAGGTAGGATCGTCCACCACGATGGTCACCGGGTTGGAGGTATCTTTACATGAACCATTGGTAGCAAAGAGCCGCACTTTATAAGTGCCAGGTTCTTTGAAAGTATAGTCCAATTGTTCATCGGTGCTCACCACCTGCTCGGCCATGCCCTGGTTGTTGCTCATCAGCCATTGCCAGGCAGTAGCATTGCGCGATCGGTTGGTGAAAACGATATGATCGGTTTGAATGCCTTCTTTTGAGGCGATCCTGCGTTTATCGGGATAAAAACGCGCCACCACACCACAGTCTACCTGCATCGCATCGGTAACCGTGGCGTGGCAACCACTGGCAGCATCTGTTACCCGCAGTTCCAACTGGTAGGTTTTCTTTTCGGTAACCGTTAATGCCAACGTTGGGCCCGTGCCGGCCAACGTACCGTTTACCAGCCATTCCTGGGATTGTCCGGCTGTCGCTGTAGACGTACAGGTCACCACATCACCAATCACCGGGTATTCTATATCCCGGGTGAAAGCAGCCGTAACAGCCGAACCGCAGGGTTCGTTGCAAACGGGGCTGTTTTGCATCGCCGTCATCGAAGTGGCAATAAAATGATGCATTCTTTCCGCCTGGCCCTGTGTAAAACCCATGATGCAGCCTGCGCCTGCACCATAGTCCATAAAATTGTCCGGCAGGTCCGGCACATCCCTGGCAAACCCCGATAAAGTATCGGTGCTACATGAATTCTGCGGTGCGCCGCAAGCCCCACCCGAAATCGTGCGCTCGGGTGGTGTATCGCAAACCCTATCGCCATCAGTGAGACAGTTATTATTTCGGCAGTCCTGGGCGGCAAACGTGTGCAGCAAGCTGAGATAATGCCCCATTTCATGGGCCCATAGTTGTGCATCCAACCCCGACACCACTACGTTTCCACCCTGGCTGGCATATCCGCTCATTTTAAGACGTGTCCAGCTACCACAGTTAAAATCCTGCATATACTCCGACCTGATATTCGACACCAGCCATATGTTGATATACCGGCGTCGATTCCATGCGCCCAGGTCCACGAGACCATCCGCCTCCATGTCGTAGTCAAAATCGGAAAGATAGGAGTGGGTACGTACGATACCTGTGGTTCGGCCGCCATCCGGGGCCGTTTTAGCCAGGCAGAATTGAATCCTGGTATCTGTGCGGCCCCCGGAAAAGGCACCTGTAGCACGGAATGCCTCGTTCAGCGCCTGAACGGCCTGTACGATCTGGGCATTGGTATATGCACTAGGATCTTCATTGACGATATGCACCACTACCGGCAATGTCACTACATCTGGCGGCGCAGCAGACATGCCCGCCTGCTGCCTGTGCAAAATGGCCTCGTTCATCGCCTTTTCTTTGGCAACAAATGCGGGGTCTTGCCTCAAACGAGCCAATAATTTGTCGGCACCACAGGGGCGAACCGCTACCGTTTCATCCTCCTGCGCGTATACTGTAGAAGACAATATAATGAGCAGTACCGACAGGAATGCCAGGCCTTTATCGTGGAATAAGTTCATATCAAGGGATACGAGTTTCGCTACACTTGCGAAGTTCATTCCTAATTTTGGAAAATCAAATTATTTATGGGAATTTAATAACACAGGGGGGAAACTATACGGCAAAAACGACAACGATGTCTTGATCCTTACATGTCCGGTTTCAAAAACCACCTCCCTGATACCAGATAACCTGTACCATCTCCGTTTCCAAATAACAATATGGTTATTGATCATAAGGAACCTGTCAGACACGCTAAAAAAATGCATTTGCCAGCCGGCTATTAAGAACCAAAATAAATTGACAAAAAATAATGGCAGCATAGATATATCCCGGTTTACCATCCAGGAAATATAAAGTCATACCCAACATGTCGCAATTGAACGAGGTGATACAAACCTCACAATCAATTTTAAAATCTCCTGTGGCAGCCGCTATTCGGTTTGCGGGGTTGTGAAAAGAAAACAGAAGCGTTGCGCTTACTTAATTAATAATATTACTTTTGTGCAAGCACCCCTAAAATTCCTGTAAAAGCCTTGATAAAGCGTTTACTATTATCCTTGTTTTGCCCCGTACTCCTGCTTTCTTCGGCGAATGCTCAATCTCCCAACTACAGCATTATCCACTATACCACCGATCATGAAATTCCGCAAAACAGCGTTAAATCCATTACCTTCGACCAGGCAGGATTTTGCTGGCTGGCCACCGAAATGGGATTGGTCAGGTTCGACGGCCGTTCGTTTAAGGTATTCAACTCCATCAATATTGCAGGCTGCCAGGCAGAACGCATTGCCCTGATTGCTTCCGACACCATGGGGCAATTATACGCCAGAAACGAAACCTGTTCGAGAACCATACAAGTAAACAATCCTGCATGGAGTATACCGGTATTTACGGCAACGGATGCCACTGTTTGTCCGAACAGCTCCATCGCCATTGGCAACGCCCCGGTAACCGGTTATAGTTATACCTGGGTAAATGTAGATGAAGCCGATGCGCATGACGCCAACCCCACCGTTACACCGGCCATTACCACCTCGTATATCGTGCAGGTAAAGGATGACAATAACGGATGTATAAAAACAGATACAGCCCTGATAACCGTTAACCCGGTTGTAATAGATCCGGGGAGCAATTGGATCACCTGCAGCAACGCGGTGATTCAAATGGGTTCGCCGGAGATAACCGGTTATACCTATTCGTGGGTACCTGCAGCAGCCGCTTACCAGGATGGCACCGGCAGCACATCGGCCCAGCCCAAAGTGCTGGTGGCCATTTCGCAGGACTTTACATTAACCGTAACTGATACCGAGACGGGCTGTTCGAGGGATTCGACGATTCATATCGAAATAGATGACAGCCCTACGCTTACCGGCCTCACCGATACAGCCATCTGTGCCGGGGGCAGCGCCACCATCGGCCTTCCCGAACAGGCCGGTGTTACCTATAGCTGGTCGCCTGCCACAGGTCTCAGCAGTACCACAGTGGCAAAGCCGGTGGCTACACCCACAACAACGCAGGTGTATACGCTTGTTGTTAGCTACTACGATGCCCTGGGTAATATAACCTGTACCAAATCAGGCACATCCACGGTAACCGTATATGCCCCGGAAATCAGCGGTATGTCGGATGCTACTATCTGCCCTTCGGATGCTTTATATAACCTGGGCGATGGTGTAAGCGTTACAGGCGATGCAACCATCACGTATGCCTGGACGCCTGCCGTGCTGGTTTCCACGCCTACCGCATTAAACACAACGGTAAAGGCCAATCCAACCACCCCCACCACCTTTACATTGACCGCCAGGGATGGTAACGGCTGCCAGGTTTCGGCCACAAAAACCATCACCCCCACCGTTACTGCGCCCGAGGCGGGCAGCGCAGGCCAGGTTTGCGTGGGCTGTTCGGTACAACTGGGCGCTGCTTCCAATACAGGCGCCATTAGCTGGAGCGTAACGCCGGCTATCGCAGGCACCATAGACAACCCCAATGCACCACAACCGGTATTTACACCGGCAGCGGCCGACTCGGGCAAGGTATTTACCTTCACCATCAGTCAAACCGATGGCGGTTGTACAAGCACCGACCAGGTAGCTATCACTGTAAGGAAAGCTTACATACCGGCGATGGCACCGCAAACAATCTGTAACAATGCGTCTACCACTATCGGCGTACCGGCTATCGGCGGTTATACGTATCTGTGGACACCTGCCACCAACCTTCAAAACGCAAATGCTTCCACTACCATCGTGAACCAGGTAACGGGTAATACTTATTATACATTAACTGCCCGCGATGTAAATGGATGTTTTGCCAGCGCAGAAGCCGTGATTGGTGTGAATCCCAGTTCGGCGCCAACGGTTACCATACCCGATGTGGTGGTACCTGTGGGAATGGAGGCATCAGCATTCCAACCGGAAATAACACCCGCCATCGGTACGTACAGCTATAGCTGGTCGCCGGCTGCCGGGGTCGACAACCCGTATATTTCCAATGCCACGCCCATTCCCGGCGAAATAGGCAGCACCAGTTACACACTTTCTCTCACAGATGCCAATGGCTGTACTTCGCAGGCTGAAGCGCAAATGATTGTAACGGCCATAGTTGAACCTTTGCCGATAACGATCACATCGTTTAAAGCGCTTCCCGGCAAATGCAGTGTTTTGCTGCAATGGGAAACCGCGGCAGCAGAAAACTTCTCGCATTTTGTGATAGAAAGAAGCAGCGATGGAATCGGTTTTGAATCCATTGGCACTGTAAACTTTGAATACCTGCGTAACAGGTACCAGTTTGCCGATGCAGGAGCAGGAAACAACCGGTGGACATACCGCCTGAAACTGGTGGATGTGGATGGCCAGTCTAAATACAGCACCCTGGTTATTGTTAAATCAAGCTGTGGTATCGACAACCAGTTGGTAGCCTACCCCAACCCCATCACCAACTTTGTACATGTTAAAAGCAGCATACCTGTGAAACAGGTAAGACTGTTGACCATTACAGGCAGTGTGGTATGGTATCAGCAATACAATCAAACACAACCGGCCATTATAAGAATACCGGTTGACAGCCGCCTGAAACCGGGTATTTATTTATTGGGAGTATGGGATGCGGATGGAATAGTAAAATATACAAAGCTTTTAAAACAGTAATTCTCCTTCATTGACAACAACGGGCCGCCCTTTCCAGGGCGGCTTTTTTATTCCACAATCTTCAGCTTATCCAACATCTGATTCGTCACGGGTTCTGAATAAATACCATACGCATTAATTAGAATCCCTTTCAACCCATGTTTCTCCGATGAAATAGCATATATTATACTTTGATCGGCGGCATCGCTGCTTACATCGAAACGGTAATACTTATCTACTACAAACTCATCGTGAAATAGCTGGTACTGCCGGTTGCGGCATTCCAGGCAATGCTGTTGCAGGTTAAAATCCTCTGTATAACCTTCCTTTCGAAGACCATTGATGGCATCCAGTAAATTGGCATATTGTTGCATGGCTTATAATTTATTTACCTTCAAGGTAGATTATATTTGAGATAATATACCTGATTTACATGCATACCGACATCTTTTCTTTGATCGACATACTCGGCACCGCGGCCTTTGCCATCTCCGGTGTGTTTGCCGCTATGGAAAAAAAGCTGGATATATTCGGGATATTCGTCATAGCTTTTATCACCGCCATCGGGGGCGGCACCATACGCGATGTGATCATCGGCGATACGCCGGTAGGCTGGATGCGCTCCCGCAACTATAGTATTGTGATATTTACCAGCGCTGCCATTGCTATGTTCTTTTATAAGGTGATCAGCAATTATGGTAAAATACTAACGGTATTTGACTCGATAGGTCTTGGCTTTTTTACCATAGTGGGTATTCACAAGGGCATTGAATTTGACTTTTCCCCCAGCTTATGCATTGCCCTGGGAACTATAACCGCCTGTTTTGGCGGATTGATCAGAGACATCATCTTAAACCAGATACCCTATATTTTTCACAAAGAAATTTATGCTACGGCCTGTATTGCGGGAGGCGTTTTGTACTTTATACTATCAAACACCGGGCTGGCAGAAGAAGTACTGGATGCCATTTGCATTTCATTCATTGTAGTGATCCGTTTGATAGCGGTAAGATATAACTGGCGGCTGCCCGGTGTGTCTGGAAAAAAATAAAGGCGGTAACTCTTGTGGAATTACCGCCTCATTTTGTTATCGAACTTCTTATCTACGAGCCGATTTTTTCTTTGCTGTTTTCTTTTTAGCAGTTTTTTTCTTCGCCACTTTTTTGGGCGCTGCTTTCTTTTTCACTGCTTTTTTCTTAGTAGCTGCTTTTTTCTTAGTGGCTGCTTTCTTAACCGCTTTCTTCGCTGTTTTCTTTTTAGCGGCCTTCTTTTTCTTAGCTGCTTTTTTTCTTCTCTGGTAAGCCAGCTCGTGTGGCTGTTGGCTGCGACGTTTGCCGTCGGCTTTTTTCTTTCTTGGATTATCCATAATAAATGGGATTAGTTAACATACTCCATAAAACAGCGTGCCAGCTTTCAACTTTTGGCAAATTTCCATCGCTTCAACAACATCACAAACTGCATTGCCAGCCACACACCCACTACGCCCTGTGCTACACCTGTGAACTCAAAGATAAGATCATTTGGCATAACATAGATACCCGGAGGAAAAAATGTGTCTAATGCCTGCTTGCACATCCCACTAAAAAATGCAAGGTTCTTGACAATATGATTGTATACGCCTTCATACAAACCGATCAATAAAACAGAAAAAATAAAAATGATTGCAGCATATATCCTGAATACATAAAGAAAACGTCGCGCCTGCAGTTTATCGAGCATTTTACCCAGTATGACTGTTATCAGCAGCACGGGTATACTAAAAAACAATACATGCAATCGATACGGCGTATTATACATTAATGCTCCATATACATGATGAACGGAAGTGAGCGCCATGATCAAATTGCTTAAATTACCTAGCTTTGTTTTAACATTTCTTAATTCCATTTTTTCAAACAAAACTATTCGCCTGGCCCTGCACAGGCAAGTAGTTACCAAATGGTAACCATCGCATTATATGAACCAACGATCAATTTGCCCGGTAGGCGGCACGCTTTCATTGATAAGCGGTAAATGGAAACCGGTTTTGCTTTTTATGATCAGTAACGAAATAAACAGGTTCAACCAGATCGAAAAAGCGGTAACCGGCATCAGCAAAAAAGTATTGACCACACAATTGCGCAGTCTGGAGAAATATGGATTGATCGACCGCAGTGTATATAAAAAAAAGCACCCGCAGGTAGTTGTCTACAACCTTACTACCAGGGGATACACCTTATTGGAACTGATGGATACCATATTCGACTGGGGCGCTAACAACCTGCTGGAAGAGCCTCACCGCAGCCATGTACAAGCAGTGCGTAAAAAATTACAAAGAAACTGATCTATTCAGGGGTTCAGCTTCGCAAAAACCAGCCCCGCAGCAAACGACTGCACCAGCCCATACACCAGCCAGGTACCAATCATCGGCAATGATATATCTATAGCGCCAAACGTTAACCACAGCACGGGTACCTGCGATACAATACCATACACTAATGCTACTTCGATGGCTTTCAGCAACAACGGCCCGCTAAAAATACTTTTATACCGCTCCCAAAACCACTTCAATGCAATACTCAGTATCAATGGATGTACTAAAAACAACCAATCGTTTTTACCGGCCGGTCTGAATACCGGGCTAAAATACTCTTCCATCAATTCCGGAAGAAAATAAATGGCGCCATACAGCATGGTAATGCCGAGTATCGACAAAACCAATGTTGAAATGGCTACAGCTACAATCACCTTTTTCATATCAGTCATTTTTGGGTACCAACCTGTTTGTGTCTGCTTTCAGGGCACGCAATACCAGTTGAAATTTCACCGTCAGCTCCTCCTCTACTTTGATCAACCCCGCGAGCTTTTGCGGCGGCTGCAAACCAAAATCAGAAAATTTGAGTTGGCGGCTGCCATTCAACAGCAACAGATCCGGCTGATCATGTTTCACCTGATAATCTACAACGGTTTTCTTTGTTATACCAGCCAGCTCGATACTTACCCAACCCCGGATATTATTCGCATTGCCATTATAATAACCGATATCCAGCAACCGGATCTTTAACTGGGGCTGTTCGTCGGCTTTTAATGTCTTGCGCAGATCATTAGTGATATGTTTCTGGTGACAATCAAAACGTTTGATATCGATGGTAAGCCCGCCATTTACCGGAAAGGGTTTCATACCCTGCCGGTCTTTGGTAACATAAATGGTATCGGGCTGCAGGTATTCTTTGATATCGCAACGAAAGCTGTTGATATTGGAGCGGCCTTCTATACAAAGGTTGCTGCCCCTTTCGATCACCCATTTTTCTGTATATGGCGCGTTGAACATCAGCGCTGCCAGGATGAACAATACCAGTTTCATAACAAGGTGATTAAAAAGGCCGGGGCGGCTGTCCGCAACCCGGCCCGTTATAGATAGTAAGTGAGGAATGGATGATCAGAATCCTACTACCGCTTCAATCACGTATCCTTTGAACCGGCCACCACTGCGATAATCGATACTGGGGAAATCTTTGTACTGTTGATCCACCCACTCGGCTTTCAGCAACAGGTTCTTTACTATAAACCAGCCGCCGGCAATGGCAAAACGGTTAACAGTTACATCATCAGTTTGACCGGCCAGCCTGGCATTGGCCGAGTTGTACCTTAGGCCCAGGAAAAGATTTTCATCTTTACCAAAACGGTAGATACCGTCCACAGCATACTGGCTGGCCTTTCTTACAGCAGTTTCGTTTTTAGTTCTGCCTTGTGCTGTTTCGTAAGTTCCAAACAATTCAAAACCGCCATACTTTACAAAACTGTTCAACATCACGGCATCCAGTTTTTTACTGAAACCGGGGTTCAGACGTCCTGAGGCATACATGGCGGTAGAGGCTTTTATATTGCCTGCATTATCTTTCCACAGTTCCATCACGTTTTGATAATTGGAACCGGTACGGTCACCGCTGTACAAAGTAAGACCGCTGCCCGCCGAACTGCTGTTGTGATAATAACTGCCCGACAAACGAACACGCAACTTTTCGTTCAACTGTTTGTCGAAACCGGCTTTACCATAAATAGAAGGCGCGCGTTTGGTATTGTCGTCCACGGCAGTTTTCTCCACCTGGTCTATATGCCCTTTGATCATGCCATTGGTCATACCGGCCATGCCAAAGAATCCATTTTTTTGCAGGAATACCTCACCACCGATCTCAGTGGCAAACGCATCCATGATATAACTTTCCATAAAAGGATTGTACAGGGTATGACCGCCATCTGATCTGCGGAAGTGTGCATCACCATAGTTGATCTCCATATGGCCGATCTTGATAGTGGCCAGTTCCATCAGTTCGTCCCAGAACTTTCCTTTAAAGGGCAGTTTGTCGAATTGGATATAACCACCTTTTACCCAGGTTTCGTTGTGGTGACGGGAAGACAGGTAAGTGGTCAGGTTTAAACGTATGCCGTCGGCCAGTTGCACATCCATATACAGGTTGGCCTGGGCGGTCATAAAACCAGGTTTTATAGGATATAATTTGTTGGCGCCTTCACCATTATTGGCATTGGGATTTTTATGCTCCAGGTTCTGGAACTGTTGTGTAAAACCGGCGCCCAGACGCACACGCAATCCATCGAATGGAACGGGATCGGCTTCTTTGCTGGTTTCAAATGTATTGATGCCGGTTTTGTCATAAGGCCTGAAATAAGAAGGCCGCATGTAGGATATCTTTTCCACCTGTGCCAACGAGGCCAGGGGTAATAAGAGCAATGAAAGAGTAAGCAGCCTGATGATTTGGATAAATAGCGATTTCATGATGATTTGTTTTAAGTGTTTTTTTAAACGGCTTTTAATACCAGGTCGAATTGTACGGTAACATCATCGCCGGTTTTAATGGCGCCGAACATGATATTGGGTGGGTTTACTTTATAATCGGTCATCTTTAATTTGTAAGCGCCGGAATAAGTGATGCTTTTATCGGCGTTCACTACCCCATTGGCAGTGATTTCTACATCACGGGATACACCCGATATGGTAAGCTTGCCTTTTGCGATCAGAGTAAAACCGTTGCCGCCGTTGGGTTTGATCACCGCATTACCGGCCACAAAACTGATGGTGTTGTGTTTGCCGGTGTTCAGCGCCTTGTAGGTGTTTTTGTCCATGGTTTTGTTGTCGCTTTTCAGGCTTTCGGCGGGCACAGTAAATTGTAGTGTGGAAAGCCCATCGATATAACCTCCGGGTGTAAACAGGAATTCGGCAGAGCATACGCCTTTGTCGGATTGCAGATCCCAGTCGTGTATATTCGATGTTCCTTTGATGGTGATTTTTACCGGGCCTTTAGATTGGTACTTTACCTGGGCCCTGCTGTCTGCGGAAATCAACAGGCCGCAAAACAATACAGTGAGCGCAGCTATCATATTTCCGGGGAAGCGTTTCATGATGATAAGTTTTGGTATGAAATAATGTTGATGACACAAAACTATTCCAGGCTGCTTCCCTATTCTATGACCTGGTATGACAGGCGGGATGATTGATGTCACGTGCCGGAATGACATAAAAACAAAAAAGGCGGCACAATGGCCGCCTCTGCTTTCCCGTGGGTGCAATCAATAATATTGTATCAGTGCTATACGCCCGCAATCGGCTAACGCATCATCCGCCACGAAGTCCACATCGCCACCATTTTCCAACACCTTTTCTATCACTTCATCTACTGCAGCACACAAATAATTTTTTTCCGCCACCAGCAAACGGCCTTTTTTCTCTGCAGCCGCCTGCCATACTTTTTTGATACCAGTAGCCAGTTTGCCCTTGTCCCTGGCGGCATCCAGCCGCAGCAAAAGATCCGCTTCCCTGATCTTTTGCCAGTCTGCCACATGCGGCGCTATCGCCTTACGAATCTCCGCCTCCGAAGCCTCCTCGTAGTTTCCATGAATATAACCGGTGATGCGATGGGCATAGTGGGTGATCTTTTTAAAATGCGCCATCACCTTTTCGGTGGCCATCACAAACAAGGGCAGTTGATAAGCCTTCAGAATAAGGCCCAGTGAATGATCGGCATAACGCAGGAATTTATCCAACATCACCTCTTTATAATATAGTGGATCAGCCAACCGGGCAGGCGCCTCGCGCCGGCAGCCGGCCACCTGTGCCGGCGAATTGGAAGCCAGCCGTACAAAACGGTTGTCATCGCCCTTGTACAGCCGGCTGCGTGCATGGCTCAGCACCAGTACCAGGTATCTATGTAGCTCCTTTTTATTATCCACCAGGTCGCGGATCCTGAACGGTTCGTCGAGTACCAGTTTTTCTTCAACAGGGATATCGAGATAATATACCTTCTCCATCAGGGGCGACAGGTAAATGGCAATACTTTTTTTATAGGTTGAATAATTAAGACTTTTGATCAGGTGGTTGAGCCTGTTCATCATGGTTGTTACAGTCTCATCCACATAATTGCCCGACAGGTATTTTTCTACCCCGGCGGCTATACGCAGCAATGTATATTCCAGTTCCCGCTTGATGGTCATTTTGGGCTCAAACGGCAGCATGATCGCAATGCCAGGCAGGTCCAGCACTTCTTTCTCATCATGCAACGGCAACGTCATTGTCTTTTTCATAACATATTCACTAATGGTGAGCAATAAAAAACGGGCAGCAGATGGTCCCCAGCATTAAACGGGCGGTGCTGGGTTTGAACAGTTCGCTGAACATGCCACGGCCAAAGGCGCCCATCACCACAAAACTGTTCTTTTTGTTCAGGAGGTATTTAAACAGTTCCTCGCCGGGCCTGCCCTGCAATACCTGGAAGCCGATGCCGGAATAATGCATCTTCAGCAGCGAGGCTATCTTGTCTTTTTCCAGCACCTGGCTGTCGCCGGTTTCATTTACTTCCAGCAGGATGGCTTTTTTATCGGCCAGTTGGGGAAACAGGTAGGTAAATTGTTTGATGGCAAACACGGACGACCGGCTGCCATCATAGGTAAATATGATCTCGTCGATGGCGTTAAAAGCCGGAGGTGCGATCAGCACGGGACACTCCGCCCCTGCCAGCACCGCCTTCGCAAAACCAGAGGGCGTTCCTTCATAGGTGCTGTTAAACGTCAGATCCGCCTGTATGATCATACAATCGGCAAAACGGCTTTCTGCCACCATGCGCTGGGCGGGCTTGTGGGTGTTGGAACGAATCACCTGGGCCCTGATACCCCTGCCTGCACAGGTTTCCTCAAAAACCGGGAAGTGGCTTTTACGTGGCTCATTTGCAATAATGGTTTCGTTATGAACACGATACACCTCGTGGGTCATCAGCGCCTCTTCTCTTTTCCTTTCAAATAAAATAGCGGTGAGTTTCGAACGTGTGAGTTGGGCGATATAACAGGCAAAATCAACGGCAGCTTTGTCTATTTGATCGGCATCGACAGCGAGTAAGATCTTTTTCATATTCCCTGGTTTGTTCGTCAAAGCTATTGTTATATAATCCCAATAACTATGACACTTATTATTCCGTTCTATGATCGTGATCATATCCCGCCCTTTGTATAAAAGATAATTTTGGTGAAACACCTTAACATGAAAACCATCCTCATCGCCACCGACTTTTCCCGGGCGGCCGAAGACGCTGCCCTGTACGCTGTTGAACTGGCCGCCATATTCAAAGCAAAGGTTATATTGGTAAGCGCTTATAACCAGGTACCCGTAGCTGTTCCCGAAGCGCCGCTGGTGATCACGCTCGAAGAAGTGCAGGCGCAGGTAGAGCAGCAACTGGCCGATACCGCCGGTAAGCTGGCAGCCCACCACCCCGTATCCATTCAAACCTGCAGCATGGCCGGTACCGCCGCAAGAGCCATCTTAAAGGCTGTAAAGGATTTTCAGCCCGACCTGGTAGTGGCCGGTATGAAAAAGGAGGGCAAACGGATGCGGCGTTTTTTTGGCAGCACGGTCACTCAACTGATCCGGCAGTTATACATACCCCTGCTGGTGATACCCGAAGGAACCCGCTTTACCCCAATAAAAGCCATTGCACTGGCCAATGAAAGCGACCTGCCGGCCAGCGCCGATCCACATGTATTGGACACCCTGCACGAACTGGCCCAAACCTTCCGCAGCAAATTGTTTATTACGAGGGTGGTGAACCAACAATTCGACAAAGCCTATGAAATAAGTCGCAAACCTGCCCGTTTAAATTATTTGTTCCGGGATCTGAACCCGGCATTCAAATGCATCGAGGGAGAAGATACCACCCAGGCGCTTACCCGGTTTACAAAAAGTTATGATATAGATGTACTGGCCCTCATGCCCCATAAATATTCACTGGTGGAAAGATGGTTTATCATAAGCGTTACGCGGGAAATGGCTTTTGCCAGTTCTGTACCCTTGCTGGTACTACCGGAAAAACAAAACGAAAGCCTTAATTAGGCAGTCCGTTGGCCGCTTAGTCCCGTTTGGTAAAACAAACGTAAATTTGCCATCAATCATGAGCTTACGCGGCATTTTTCCGATAGATAAATGGGATTTTAAAAGTGAATCTATATTAAAGGATTTGCCGCCCGACGATTTCGCGCTGCTCACCTCCAATAAAACCGAACAGGTGTATTCAAAGGGCGAGATCATATTCCGTGAAGCCGCCTATCCCTCCGGTATATTTTACATCATCGAAGGCAAGGCCAAAAAATACAAGGTAGATTCAAAGGGAAAAGAACAGATCATTTACGTGGCCAACCAGGGCGAACTGATCGGTTACCATGCCATACTTGCCGAAGACCGTTATCCCGACTCTGCCTCTGCCCTGGAAAAAAGCAGGATCGCCTTTATTCCCAAAGAAGATTTTATGAAAACCATAGAGCAATCGCCGGTTTTGAACAGGCGCCTGCTTAAAACCCTCAGTCATGAGTTTGCCGTGCTGGCCAACAGCATTTCGGTGTTTGCCCAAAAATCGGTGCGTGAACGAATGGCTTTACAACTCATCATCTTACGCGAAAAATACAAAGTGAATTTCCAGCCCGGCATGCCGGTGGAGATCAATATCAGCCGCGACGACCTGTCGAATATGGTAGGCACCGTACGCGAAAGCGCGGTACGCATACTGGCCGAGTTCAAGGAGGAAGGGATCGTTAAAACAAACGGCCGCAAGATCATCGTGCTCGACGTAAACCGCCTCGTTCAAATAGCCAACTACAAATAAGTTTCCATTTAAAAATTAACAAAAGTCACTTTTTGGAGTGATAAAGGCATGCTGCCGCCCCTGGGCAAATGCGGTAACTTTGCGGCACCCTAAAGTTTATAACAATGTGTGCTGAAAAAAAGAATGGAAAGCCCGGTTATATTTGGAGCCTGTTGCATCATAAATGCGCCCGCTGCCGCTCGGGTGATATGTTCCAGACAAAAAATGCCTATCAACTCAAACATCTGTTAAAGATGAATGACCAATGCCCGGTTTGTGGTCAGCCCATGGAAATAGAAGTGGGTTTTTATTATGGTACCGGGTATGTTAGTTATGCCCTCACCGTGGCCTTATCGGTAACCACCTTTGTAATGTGGTGGGTATTGATAGGTATGTCGGTACAGGATAACCGGTTTTTCTGGTGGCTGGGCACCAACATTGCCCTGCTGTTTTTACTTCAACCCTATTTAATGCGATTATCAAGGGCCATCTGGCTGTCGTTTTTTGTTCGATACAATGCCAACTGGCATACAGAAAAACCGCTAAGCGCTAATTCATAACCAATATGAAGCCTACCGCAAACCCCATATATCGTTTATCGGATTTTTTTATTACCGACGCCGCTTTTCACAAACTGTACCCCGATGCCATCGGCGCGCTTGCGCGTATGCATTGGACGCCCCTGTATATTGCCCAACAGGCCGTTTCCTTTCTCACACCCAATCATTCTGTGAAAATACTGGATATCGGCAGCGGGGCCGGCAAGTTTTGCCTGGCAGGCGCTTATCACAAACCAACGGTTGGTTTTTATGGGGTGGAGCAACGAAAACACCTGGTAAGCTGCGCCGAAGCAGCCCGTAAAAAACTGGGGTTTAAAAACGTGCAATTCATCAACAGGAATTTTACGCAACTGAACCTGGCAGAGTTTGATCATTTTTATTTCTACAATGCCTTTTTTGAAAACCTCGACGGAACGGAAAAAATAGATCATGAGATCGCTTATTCAAATGAGTTGTACAACTATTACAGCATGTACCTGTACAACCAGTTGGAAAAAATGCCCAGGGGCACCCGCATCGTCACCTATTGTAGTTGGGGCGATGAAATACCCTCCTGTTACAAGATGGCAGAATCGCATTATAACAAACTGTTGAAGTTTTGGATAAAGATGTAATACCTGTAAATACAAACCATGAAAAACGAAACAAGGGAAAATTTTGGATCCACCGCGCCTTTTAACCAGGCAGCTTTGGACACCCTGAAGAAAAAAGGATTCCGCTATGTGCAGATCAAAGGGTTCACTACTGAAAAAAAGCTGGATTATATGGAACCCCGTTACCTGCTGCTGATACCTATCAGGGAACTTCCTGTTGACTCCGGTGAAATGGAAATATACGAACGCGTAGACAGCAAGCTGTTGATGGACTGGGCTCTGCATCCGCGTGATGGAATGGATGTGCTGATCTCTAAACCGGGCTGGTGAAACGAACGTTAAAATATTACCGCATCATGTGGTTGCGGCACGATGCAATGGCCGGTGTTTCAGTTTTCCTGGTAGCCCTGCCGCTTTGCCTGGGTATTGCCCTGGCATCGGGTGCTCCGCTGTATGCCGGTATTTTGTCGGGCGTCATTGGCGGCATTGTCGTGGCGGCCATCAGTGCGTCGCCCCTGGCGGTGTCGGGCCCTGCCGCGGGGTTGACCACGCTGGTATCGGCCTATATTCTTTCCCTGGGCAGTTACGAGATTTTCCTGCTATCGGTGATCGTTGCGGGTGTATTCCAGTTATTGCTGGGTATTTTGAAACTGGGCGCCATAGCCAATTATTTTCCCTCGGCCGTTATTAAAGGTATGCTGGCAGCCATCGGCATCATGTTGATGGCAAAACAAATGCCGCTGGCATTTGGATACGACCAGCCCGGCTTTTGGACAAGCGGTTTGTTGAACCTGTTTACCTCGGGGAATATCACCGAGTTCAGTCATCATATCAGTGCGGCTTCCCTGATCATCACCATAGTTTCGTTGTTGCTGTTGGTATTGCTGCATCGCCCTTTTATACCCGCACCCCTGCTGGTAGTGGGCGCCGGCATATTGTGTTCCTTTTTAAGCGGACCGGTGGCATTACAGCCATCCCAACTGGTAAACATTCCTTCAGATATATTTTCAAACATATCAGTCCCCCAACTTGACCAGCTTTTCTCCAACTGGCAGGTATGGAAGGCAGGCTTAATTATCGGCATGTTGGCTACACTGGAAACATTGTTGTGTATAGAAGCCATCGATAAGCTGGACAGGCACAACCGCATCACACCCGTAAACAGGGAACTGGTAGCCCAGGGTATCGGTAATATCACCTGTGGGTTTTTAGGGGCCATCCCCCTGACCGCGGTGGTGGTTCGCGGAGCGGCCAACGTAGATGCCGGGGCCAAAACAAAACTATCGGCTATCACCCATGGCGCCCTGCTGTTACTGGCGGTGGTCACGATACCTTTTGTACTGAACCGCATCCCTTATGCTTCGCTTTCTGCCATTCTACTGGTTACTGGGTATAACCTCACCAAACCCAAACTGTATAAGAATATGTTTAGCCTGGGCTGGAAACAATTCCTGCCCTTTGTACTCACCATTGTAATGATCTTGTTAACCGATCTGTTGATTGGGGTCAGTATCGGGCTGCTGTTATCGGTTTATTTTATTATTCAGAATAATTTCAGGGCAGAATATAAGATCACCAGAACGGTGATAAATGGTACCGAGTCGGAACTGATCAAACTGAACAGTAATGTCACTTTTTTGAACAAGGTAAAACTCAAAAAAGCGCTGGACGAGGTGCCCGAACGCAGCCTGTTAACCATAGACGGCAGCAACTGCAATTTTATAGACTACGATATACTGGAAATCATCAGCGAATTTGAAAACAAAGCCAAAGACCGGCACATACAGCTACGTACCATCGGTATTGAAAAAGTAAATGTCACCGCCATTCATTAATGGCAAACAATTTCGATTGGCGGTTGTTATTACTTCGATAAACACCCCACTCAATGAAAAAGATCATTATAGCCACGGACTATTCCCCCGAAGCCACCAATGCCATGCATTATGCGGCAGCCATAGCGGCAGAACAAGGCCATCAACTGATACTTTTTAACGTCACCGAAATTTCCATCCATGCTTTAAATGCCCGGGTTTCCAGTGATGCCATCGATAAAATGCTGTTCGTACACCAGGACAACCTCGACAAAGCTGCGGCCAAACTGGCCGGTGCCTACAAAGTACAGGTGTTGACGCATTTTGCCACCGGTAATTTTTACGACGAGCTGGTGCGTTGTATCGCCCAGCACAATGCCGATGTAGTGGTGATGGGTATGGCCAGCAAAACCTTCGAGCAGGATCTGCTGGGCAATACCACCACGGCGGCCATCCATAAACTGCAGTTCCCCATACTGGCGGTTCCCCTGCACGCGAAGTATGAGGGTATTAAAAAAGTGTTGTTTGCCGCCGATATAGAAAAAGGCGTGCAGGAACAGGTGCTGGAGAAGATACGTTCACTTGCCCTTGCTTTTGGCGCCACCATCGAAATATTTCATGTAGAAACCGAAATTGCCGAATTAACAGCGGAGCCTGCTAATGCCGCTTTCGACCAGGCGCTGGCAGGTATCACCTATACCTATAAAAATGTACAATCACCGCAGATCATCAAGGCGATTCAAAAAGAGATAGAAGCCATGGAGGCCGACCTGTTGATCATGGTGCCCTATAAATATGGATTTTGGAGCTCTATAGTGCATAGGAGCAAAACCAGGATGATGGCGTCGGGAAATAATATACCCCTGCTGTCGTTACCGATGTAATGTCGCGTTTAACCCTATAATTGTCGCAACTACACCTTACCGGAAGGAGCAAAGCTTTCGACATTCACCATAACAAAACAACCTGTTATGAAGCTGCTCCTTACTTCCGCCGGCATCAGCAATACCAGCATACACAATGCATTGGTGCACCTGCTTGGTAAACCCATTGCTGAGTCGAGCGCCCTGTTTGTGCCCACCGCCATTTACGCCATCAAAGGCGGCGCCGAAATTGGCCGGAAAGTAATTTGCGGAACGATAGGCGATCCTTTTTGTGATATCGGCTGGAAGTCCTTAGGTCTGCTGGAACTTACTGCCCTCCCCAGCCTCAAAAAAGAACTTTGGTTACCCATGCTTGAAGCAACCGACGCCCTGCTGGTAGGCGGGGGCGACTGCCAGTACCTGACCTACTGGATGCAACAATCTGGTTTGGCCCAATTACTGCCTTCGCTGTTGCGCAAAACCGTATATGTTGGATTGAGTGCCGGTAGTATGATCATGACCCGCTATGGAACTACTTACGGCGGGCATAGCCTGCCACAACGTAGCGACAAATCACTTGGATATGTAAACATCGCCATACACCCTCACCTCGATCATGAATGGTTTCCCGAGAATGCCATGGCCAACCTCGAAAAGCTGGCGGCTACCCTACCCTTTCCATCCTACCTTATCGACGATCAAACGGCCATCAGGGTGATCGATGGCGCCATCGAAGTCATCACTGAAGGCAACTGGAAATTGGTTAACCCTACATATGAAATACATTGAACTTATGGCCATCGGGATCGGCAAAAACGAAGCCATAAAATCCCGGCATAAATTCTTCGGGTTCCGATACCACGGTACCGCCGGCATCCCGTACTGCCGCAGCCCATTGATCTACCTCTTCTCTTTTCGCTACTGAAAGCGTAAAAATAATTTCATTGCCCTGCTTGAGATCGGAAAGGTTACCTTTCATGGCGGGTCGCAACCTGTCTTCAAGAAAAAAGTGTATCACAAATTCTTCATCACCAAACAGGAAGCTGGTGAGATCTTTTGACTGGTGAAAGGGCCCGTTGGGTTTAAATCCTAATTGCGTATAGAATGCGCTTGTTTGCTCCAGGTCTTTAACGGCGAAGTTGGCCCATATACGATTTACTTTCATGACTATTGCTTTTTGTTCAGGAGCAAATCTCCGGAACAAAGCTGTATGCAGGGCGGTGTTTTTGCGTCAAACTCAGGGGTGAATTGCGCATCTTATAAATTGCGCTTTTTTGCTTCAATGGCTATGAACTCCGGTAAATAATTAGGCGTACAGCCTTTCGACACCTTTTCTCCTTTAAACAAACCGGTATTTTCACCAATGGCCACACAGCGTTTACGATACTGTTTTTCATACACGCCAATCCAGCCCGCTGTAAGATTCATGGCCCATTGTACCTCCGGGGCTTCTTTCGCAATGGCTGCTTCTATTTTTGTTACCAACTCCGGTGAATTGGCAGGCGGTGTTTGTCCCATCCATCGCAACCGGGCCTGGTGATACCAGAATATACGTCGCTTCAGCGGTGAATTACTTTTTTCCCAGGATTCTACCAGCGGTATTATTTTCTTGTTTTTTAAAAGCTGGTTGGCCATCAACCAATCCATAAGCTGGTTGCGTTCGTTAATGGGATGCGCCTGTATATCCTTTACAAGCGTATCGATCAAATCTTCCGACAAACGCTTGTTATCCATCACCAGTATGGCCAACAGCCTGGGTAACATTTTACCAGTTGCCCACAACTCCATAGCCAGGTCATGATCCATTTTTATATCCTTCGCAATTTTGCGTAGGTCACCCATATTGGTTTTGTCATTGATTTTACTCAGAACGGTGGCTGCTTTCATAACATTTATTTTTTCCCGCGAGTTACCGGCTTTCATCTTTTGTCTTGGGATAAGCCAGCAAAGGTATCCTGGTGCGAAACGAATATTTTTCGGTTTGGCTGGGATTAAAAAGTAATTCCAACAGGTTACGTTCCTGGTTGGTAAACATCACCAGCATGGATGGCGCATATTTTTGAATGGCCTCATCTATTTTATCTGCCAGCGCTTTTTTGGTTTCGTTATGTTCTACGATGAGGGAAATATTGTGGCTGTATTTTTGGGTGAGCTGGTAACTGGTATCATCCGGAACCGACACGCCCGGCTTCACTACATTAAAAACCTGCACAGATGCCCTGATCGCTTTTGCAAACGCCACCACTTTGTCCAATTCCGTTTCGTGATCAGTCATATCACTGGCATACATAAGGCTGTCAATGGGCCTGGCTTCATAGTCCCTGGGGATGCACAGTACCGGCACCTCCGATTCACTGATCAACTCACTGGTAATAGACCCCAATAGCTGCAGCACATTGCCCGCACCATGTGTACTGATGCAGATATAATCACAATCGTTTTGTTGTGCGTAGTGGAGTATGCTGTTGATTACCCCCATATGGTAATAAACAGCAAACCGGTGTTGGCCGGGCTGTATGCGCATGGATTTATAAGCGGCATCCACCATCGATTCGAGCCTGTTCTGGATCGTTTCTTTATCTTTCATCAGCATCGTCATATGACCAGGCTCGCGATATTCCGTTTCGTCCCACAGATCATTAGCATGGAAAAAGATCAGTTCCAATTCGCGCTGTGCGGCCAATTGTATGGCAAAACGAAGCCCCGCAATTGAGTTGGGCGAAAGATCGGTGGTAACAAGAATCTTTTCCATAACGGTTTGGTTTTATTACTCAAATTCGGAATAACAGGAAAGTCAGATAAATAAGATAGGCCGACACAAAAATGATGCCCTCCCTCCTCGTCACCATACGGTCGCTACGAAATACCGGGTAACATACAATGGCCACCGCTGCCGCCATCGGCAGATCGAGCCAAAGTATATCCTCGCTTACATCCACACCATTGGGCGCCACAATACAGGTTACACCAAGAATAAATAAAATGTTGGAGATACTACTCCCGATCAGGTTACCAACAGCTACATCACGATCGTTTTTTATGGTGGCCATGATAGTAGTAGCCAGTTCGGGCGCTGATGTGCCGATAGCCACAATGGTTAAACCGATGATGGCATCTGAAACACCCATGGCCTGTGCAATGCTCACTGCACCGGCTACCAGTAAATCGGCGCCCACCATAGATAATACCAGGCCTGCAATCATGAGAATGATATTACCCACCCAGCCCAACACACTGTTCTTTTCTTTGAGCAGCACCTGCGAACCATATTCCTCTGCATATTCCTGGCGCATTTTAGCCGACTCTTTTTTGCTGATGCGGATAATAGCTATGGCATATATCACCGCGGCCATAGTGAGCAGGATGCCTTCAAAGCGGCTGAGTTGTCCGTCGAGCGCCATCAGGAACAAGGCGATGGCCGACACGATCATCACCGGTACATCGAAACGGATACTGAGTAATTGTAAAGGCAGCGGCCTGATGGCGGCGCTGAGTCCAAGTATAAAAAGAATGTTGAGTATATTGGTTCCGGCTATATTACCCACAGCCAGTGAACCTGAACCTTCCGATACCGCCGTAATACCCACCGCCAGTTCCGGCACGCTGGTACCCACCGACACCACCGTTAGCCCGATGATAATGGGTTTGATACCCAGTCTCGCAGCCAGACGTGATGCCCCTCTTAAAACAAATTCCGCCGCCAGTATGATGATCACCAGTCCGGCGATGAATACAATGGACGCATGAAGGTTCATTATTCAACTATTGCATTGTGCTTTGTTTTAGTTTTTATTAAAAACAAGTAATGGCTTTGTTACACGGAACGACAGTTCTTCGGCCCTGCTGCCCTGGAAAAACTTCTGGAGCAAGGTTCTTTTTTGATTGGTAAACATCACCACTATATCGGGATTTTTTGTTTGGATCTCGTTTTCCAGGCTTTTGATGAAGATATTAGTCTTGGGATTGTTCTCGATGTGCACTACATCGATCGAGGCATTGAAAGGTTGGGCAAAACCGTTCACGATCTCCAGTTCCTGGTCAAAACTTTTCAGATCGGTGGCATACATAATGGTGCTTACCCCAAATCCCTCATGGTTTTGCGGAACCGCCATCACCGGTACAGGTGATTTAGTGATCAGGTTGCCCGTATTGGTGCCAAAGAGCTTTTTGGCCTTATCGGCGCCCCGGGTGCTGATACAAATGCAATCGATATCGGGATGTTTCAGGCAATAATCAACGATACACAGATCGGGGCTGCCGCCCTGA